>CABEDP010000212.1_pt1 | contig 13836 bp, 12 predicted proteins | sample 3423091 | NCBI WGS metagenome assembly CABEDP01 (sample SAMEA5534331, study PRJEB31848) | metagenome | biome: tundra; feature: field; material: soil | place: USA | collected 2013-05 | depth 0.15 m | reverse complement strand
CAGCTCAAACGCCAGCGAAAGCCTGCCGATCTCCGCGGTGGAGCCCGGCGGCATCCACGGCGGGTTGCCGATCGTGACGCGTTCGGCAAGCACCTGGGGCGTGAACGACAGGAGGTGGACCTCGAGAGAGCCCTCGATCCGGATCTGGCGCCCAGTGCGCGCAGCGATGAGGCGAATGAGAGGCGCACGGAAATGTTTCGCGTCCACCAGAGCGGCGGCGGCGGCGAGCGCGGCGATCACCACGATCAGGACCGCCAGCGTCCTGACGGTCCATTTCAACGCCTGGCGGGTGAGCAATGAACCATCCATGGTGCATTAACGCACGAATTGTGTCCTAACCTACAGCGCCCGGACGCTGTCGTTCGCTGTGGCTGTGCTCGCAAGGGCCGGTAGCGGACCCAATCATCAGCCCTCGCGCTTCGTGAACCTTGCGATTCCCCGCCGCGCATCTTCCATGACGGCGTTGCCGGCCATCACGTCGGCGGCCTTGGCGTAGGCGGCCTCGATCGAAAGCTCGCGCTGCTCGTAGAAGAAACGTTTGCCAGCTGCAACGGCTGCCGCAGACTTGGCCGCGATTGACGTCGCGAGCTTCTCGATCTCCGCATCGAGCGCCTCGGGCGGCACCACCCTGTTTACGAGGCCGCGCTCGCGAGCCGTCTGCGCGTCGATGAACTCTCCCGTCAGCAACATCTCCAATGCCGGCTTCTGGAGCACGTTGCGCGATAAGGCCACCGCCGGGGTCGCGCAGAAGAGTCCCAGGTTGATTCCAGATACCGCAAATCGGGCGTCACTGCTTGCAACCGCAAGGTCGCACATTGCGACGAGTTGGCAGCCGGCAGCAGTCGCCACTCCCTGGACCCGCGCAATGACAGGTTGCGGCAGGCGCTGAATCGTAAGCATCAGTTCGCTGCAAGCCCCAAACAATGCTCGCATGCCCTCGATCCCGACGTCGGGCCCCATTTCGGCAAGGTCGTGGCCAGCCGAAAACACGCGGCCTTCGGCGGCTAGTACGACGACGCGCGCCTCGCGATCCGACCCGAGGCGCTCGAGCGTGGCCTTCAGGCACGCCATCATCGTTGCGGATAGCACGTTGCAGCTGGCCGCGCGGTTCAGCGTCAGGTGAACGACTGGCCCGTGACGTTCAATGCGCACCAAGGACGGGTCGGCTGTGACACTGATTGGCCCTTCGGCGGTCGCACTCATATCGAACTCCTTGGCGCTGCGACTTTGGCGGTGCCTTGCTCCGGCTCATTGTATAGCCAGAGCGCGCACTGAACTCAACTGTTCAACGCGGAGTTTTGTAGGTACATTGGCGACTAACTAAAACGATTGACATCATCCGGACCACGAAAGATCCAATTGGAGTTGATCTAGCGTGGCCGATATGGGGTGGGATACGGATCATGGAACACGGCAAACTGGCAACAGGCATATCCGCGGAAGCGGCGGCCGAGTTGGTGAGCTCTGGCGATTGGGTGGATTATGGTTTTTGTCTCGCGCAGCCGGATGCCTTCGATCGGGCTCTGGCGGCCAGAGCGCCAGAATTAAGCCGCGTCAAGATCCGGTCGGCTCTAACCGTGCGCCCGCGGGCCGTATTGGACGCTGACCCGCAGGGCAAACACTTTCTGTGGTTCAGCTGGCACTTTTCCAGCTATGACCGCAAGCAACACGATGCGGGGCGGTGCAACTATATTCCAATGAACTTCGGCGAGGCGCCTGGCTACTATCGCCGCTTCGTGGATCCCATCGGCGTTGCATGCATTAAAACCGCACCCATGGATACGCAGGGCTACTTCAACTTTGGCTGCAGCACCACTTATTTGCGGGCGATGACAGAGCGGGCGCGCGTCATAGTCGTGGAAACGAGCCAGGCGATGCCGCGCGTGCCGGGCCCGGACAATGCCATTCATTCAAGCCAGGTGGATTACGTCATTGAGGGCGATGCCGTCCCGCTGCCGGAAATTTCAGCCGGACAGGTAAGCGCAGTCGAACGGCAGGTGGCGCGGCTGATTGCCGCCGAAATTGACGATGGCGCCTGCCTGCAGATCGGTATCGGTGGCATGCCGAACGGCGTCTGTTCGTTATTACGGGAAGCTAATGTGCGCAATCTAGGAATTCATACCGAGATGCTGGTAGACGGTATCGCTGATCTGATTGAAGCAGGTATAGTGACTAACTCCTGCAAGCAAATTGATCGCGGCCGGAGCGTTTTTTCCTTCGCCCTCGGGTCAGGCAAACTGTATCGAATGATCGACGGCAATCCGGACGTGTGCGCCTGCGCCGTCGACTACACAAACTTGCCGGACAGCATTTCCAGAAACGACAAGGTCGTGTCGATAAACAACACGACGCAGATAGATCTGCAGGGACAGGCAGCTTCCGAGTCCTGTGGATATCGTCACGTCAGTGGCACCGGCGGGCAACTGCAATTCGTGCGCGGTGCGTACGCCTCCAAAGGAGGCAAATCTTTTCTCTGCCTGTCGTCAACATACGAAAAAGGGGGTCAGCGAACGAGTCGGATTGTCACCACGTTGACGCCAGGAAACATAGTGACCACACCGCGTACCGATACCATGTATGTGGTGACCGAGTACGGGATCGTCAATCTCAAGGGCAAATCTGTGGCCGAACGCGCCACAGCACTCATTTCAATTGCTCATCCTGATTACCGTGGGGAACTCGAGCGCGCAGCGCGGGAGCAAAACCTTATCCCGAAGGGCTATTGGTAGATCCCTCGCCTCTCTGCGGCTTTACGCCGGAAGTACTGCGCGCCGAGCGTACAAAACCCGGCAAGAACTACTGCCGATGCCATGGTCCGAAGCGATCGCCCAAATAACCGAGTAACGGCGCACCGACCAAAATGCCGAACAGGCTCGCGCTTGATGCAGGCGCGAAAGCTTTCGTAGCAACATGCCACGTTCTCGCAAGTTGCGACGGCCCCCGGGCCAAGCGCCCCTCGCGCATCGGGCTTGTCGGTGAGCGTCATGAGGTCAGCGAGCCCCGCGCCACCGCTTCCGCGGGCCACGATTGCCGGATCGCCTTGCAACGGATACGTCAGGCGGCGCAAGGCGTCAGCTGTTGCTGCGGCGCTCCCGTACAAACACGCCGCCCGACGAGGTTCGACGATCACCAGTGTCGGGCGCTCCTCGCCCCATACACAGCTCAGGTGCGTCGACGCGGCGGCTGCCAGGCCGCCGACCCCGGCCTGAACCCATAAATGGGTCGGTCGAGTGTTCAACTGTTCCAGGGCTTCCCGCAGGAGGACCGTGTAACCCTGCATCACGAGCACCGGCACGCGCTCGTATCCGGGCTACGATGCCTCGGCGACGGCGTCGTCATAATTGCCCTCCACCCGGATAATCCGTGCGCCACGGGCCGCCATGGCGCTGACCCCGGCCGCACTAACATGGGTGTGCACAAAGACGGCGGCCTGGGCGCCGACGAGCTATGCGCCGGCCGCGACCGAGAGGCCGTGGTTGCCATCGGTCGCGCAGGCCCAGGTCATCGCGGCCGCAGCGCACCTGACCTCGGGGCTTTGGATTTCCTGCGGCCCGCTTCGCCGAATGCGCTGGCGTCTGCCGGGTCGAGCTCGAAGCCATATTCGGGGAGGCGATTTAGGAGCAGCATATGGACAGACAATCTCTTAGGATGTAAACGAGGAAAGAACTAGAGGGAACCCACGATGTCAGAGGATCAAGAGACCGAAATTGAACGCCTGCGGGCAGAAAACCAAGCCTTAAAGCGGCCCGAACGCGGCAAACTGTCCCTAAAGGTCAGCGAAAAAGGTGCGCTGTCCGTGTACGGAATGGGACGGTTTCCGGTGACGCTATACAAGGAGCAATGGTTGAGGCTGCTGGTCATCGCCGATGAGATCAAAGCGTTCATCGAATCCAACAATGATCGCCTGAAGACCAAAGAACCCTCGAATTAATCGGATCGGGAGGCGCAAATCGTTACCGTAACATGACCGTACACGCGTGCAGGACGACACCGACCGTGCCACCCACCAATGAGCCATTGATGCGAATGAACTGAAGGTCCCTCCCAATCTCGAGCTCAATCTTGCCGCCCACCTCGTTCGCATCCCAGCTTTTCAGCACCTCCGCGATCAGAGTTGATATCTGCCCGCGATGCTGCAACGTAGCGGTACGGGCAAATCTGAGCCACGCGCCGTTTAGCCGCTCCAGAACGGCCGCGTCGCCCAATACCCCTTGCGCCAGTGCGATGATGAGTGCGACGGTGTATTGCCTCACTAAGGAGTCCGCCTTCGCCAGATCTGACTCCACGTGCGATGCGAGAGTGTCCCGAAGTCTGCGGAAATCTTCGTCGCCCGAAAAATTCTCCACCAAACTACGCAGCCAGGCGCGCGCCGTGTCACGGTGTTCAGGCGATTCATTGAGTGCGCGAATAAACTCTCGCAACGCAACGTCAAATTGGTCGCGCAGTGGATGCGTGGGATGGGTGACGACATCGTGCACCAGCCCGCGGATTCCTTCCATAAACTTCCGCACGATGTAGGTGTCGAGGGAGGCCGGCGTGTATTTCGAGGCTTCCGCAAACTTTGTCTTGATGAGACCTTCATTCTGCACCAACCAGCGGTCGAATGCGCTGAGAGCACGATTAAGCGCAGCGCGGTGCAAGCCAGCGTCAACCAAGAGGTTCATCGCCTTGCTCACGATCCTCGCCACATCGAGCTCGAGCAGCTTCGGCGCGACGTTGTTCTGAAAGAACCGACGAATGTCTGCGTCTTCGGGGGCTCTCAGAAACCCGGGAACGAAGCTCGTGAGCGAAGCTGCGACGGTGGTCGCGTTGGCAGGCGTCGCGAACCACGCCGCCAGTTGCGCAGCCGTATCGTATCGCTCAAGCTTTCTGACAATGTTCTCGGGCGTGAGTAGATACTGCGCGACGAATTCGCCCAGGCTCTCCCCGATGCTGTCCTTATTCTTGGGGATGATCGCTGTGTGCGGAATGGGCAGCCCGAGGGGGCGCCGAAACAGCGCAACGACGGCATACCAGTCGGCAATGGCGCCGATGGCCGAGGCCTCCGCGAATGCCTGCAGCCACCGCAACCACGGCCAGATCGATTCGTACAGAACGCTGACGACCAACAGGCCAAGGCTTGCGCAAAGGAGCGCTGAGGCGAGGCGTTGCATGCGATCGAGCTGCGCCTGCTTGAGCATCGCCCGAACAGTGAGCTTCGCGACTTCGGGTGCCGACTTGTCATCCGATTTGGTGGTCATGGGCCGCATTCGAAAAGGTTGATGGAGTGTCCATTATGCCCTTCATAACCACGACTGCGCCGGAGCATACCGACAGTGATTCAAGCGGCACCCTGCTGCTTGAGACCAGCGCGACTTGCCAGGCTGAAGCATGACTACGGACATCGTCACACTCTTTCGCCGGCTGACGCTGGGCGTGTATATCGTCGGGGTTACTCACGGCTCGGAGCAGGATGCCTTCACGGGCTCAGCCGTCATGCAGGCATCCTACAATCCCCTCCTGAGCTGGCGCGCCGCTTCGGTACCTCAGCGCAAGAGGCTACGGATAAGATAAAGAGCGTGGCCTGGCGCATTGGACGCCGAGGCGCTCCAATCCTCAGAGAGGAACTCGCATTCTTCGAATGCGCTGTGCAGGCGGATATACCCGCCGGTGATCACCGGATCGTACTGGGCCAAGGGATCGACGGCGCACTCCTTAGGCCCACGGGCATGCCTTTGCCGTACGCAGACACGCACAAGCTCGACAATAGCGCGGCACTTTACCCCCGGACGTTTTAGCGACCGCCGACTCTGTGTCGGCAGCCCGTGCGCGTCCGCTCTCCCACGGCACCCTCAACTGCACTTATGGCGTCTTGCCTAATGCGCAGCTAACTGAGGGACGGCGTCCCAAACGACGGGATCGGCGGTGTTGAGGCCCTTAGTTAGCAGGCCCCGCCGCGCCAGTGTTACCCGTATTGCCCGTATTGCCCGTGTTACCCGTTGCGCCAGTGTTACCCGTCGCACCCGTGTCACCCGTCGCGCCAGTGTTACCCGTGTTACCCATTGCGCCGGTGTCACCCGTTGCGCCAGTGTTACCGGTGTTACCCGTGTTACCGGTGTTACCCGTTTTACCGGTGTTACCGGTGTTACCGGTGTTACCGGTGTTACCGGTGTTACCTGTGTTACCCGTGTAACCCGTTGCGCCGGTGTAACCCGTTGCGCCGGTGTTGCCGGTGTTACCGGTGTTACCGGTGTTACCGGTGTTACCAGTTGCCCCTGGCGGTCCGGCAGGACCCGGGCTGGAGCAAGCGCTCAAGGCGAGCATCATCAGTGACGCGACAATCAAGTTTGAACCTTGCATAATGATTCCTTCTATGAGATTTGTTCACAACGGCTCTCTTGACTACGACCAATCCTCCAGATTTGATCAGCTTCCGGCCGCTGATATCGACGGTACGTGAACTCCGCCGTGAACTCTGTACGCTGGCGCGCATAGCCAACGATGACACTAAAACTGTGATCTGGTTCCTCCGTCCGGCAGCGCCGGCATATGCCTTGACGAGGGACCAAAATAGGCAAGCACATGATGAATCTCCGAATGTCCGGTTTCTGTAACGCCGGCTTCGCAGTAGTCTTGTTTGCGCGGGCGATCAATTCGGCAGCGGCTCAACTAAAGCACTGCGGCTCCTAGCCGATATCGATTCTCAGGATGTTGCCCTCGACCGCCAGTCCCTCTAGCACCGTCGCCATTGCAACCAGGGCCGCTCCGCGACGATGCGGGTTCGCGCAACAGGTGAAGCACAGGGGCTGTTCGTTCAGCACAATCTGGTTCACGCCGCAGCCGGAACGTCCGATTCGATAACGCACCTCGATCGGACGTCCCACCAGAGTCGTCTCGACGCGCAGGCCGTCAAGCGCACTCGGTATTACAGGGTCTACGCGCAGCACCTCCGCCTCGCAGCTCACCCCCAGAAAGCGTCGAACGATCAGACCCAGTGCTATGCCTGCGCCGCTCGAGTACACGCGCCAGCCGCCGTCCAGCGCAATCGTCCCACGCGCGACGCGCTCGTACTCCGCGCTCGCCTGATAGCGATCTGCGAACGCGGCGTCGGAGCTGGAGTAGTAACAGTTCGCCTGGCGCAAAGTCGCACTCGGCACGATCGAGCAAATGCCGATCGGATTAGCCTGGCAAAGCGCGCGGAAGAAGCGATCCGCCTCGCCAACGTGCGCCAGCGCCTGCGCGTAGCGTAGATGTGCGTGCACGTACATCAGGCCGATCTCGCGGCCGAAGAACGTCGCGCTCTCCGCCCGCTGGAAGAGGCGTTGCGGGCCGCCGTGGTATGTCATCGGACGGTCGAACAAGCGGAGACCGTCGGGAGCACTCAAATGTGTGTCGATCAACCGCAAATGCTCACGCGCCTGCACCGGCGTCAGCATGTCCTCGAGAATCGCATGGATAATTGCCAGCGCGCTGTACCGTACACCAGTCGTGGTGTCGCTCGGATGCAGTAGGTAGCGTACGCGACCGTCCTCTTCGAAAAGCGCGTAGCCGGCAAGCACGCCATCCACGAGAAGCAGACGCTGAAAATCTCGCTGCACGGCCTCGGCCCAACTCTCGAAGCGGACAGCTTCATGGGTGCGCCCGATCGCGCGCAGCGCGCGCGCCAATGCCATTAACGTCTGGAAATGCAGCGTCACAGTCCAGGCGCTGCACATGTCATCGCGCATTACGGGGTCGGCTGGCTGCAGGGCATCGTTCCAGTCACCGTGGCCATAAGCGGCCAAGGCAGTGCCGGGGATGACGCGCTTTTCTATCACCGAAAGAGCACGCTGCGCGTGCTCCCATATACTTGCACGCTCGCTCGTCTCCGAGCCGTGCGGATCGAAGAACGGTACCGACTCGTCCAGCACAGCCGCGTCACCTGATGCGGCGAGGTACTGGGCGAGGACCAGGAGCGGCCAGAAAACGACATCGCCGTGCGAATCGCCGGCGCGGATATGACGCTCGTGCTCGAAGAACATAAACCACTGCGGCCAATCTCCGTCTGCATTCTGCTCACTCATCACACGCAGCAACAGATCGCGTATCGGCTCCATGCGGCCGAGTGCGAAGAGCATCTCAACGGGTCCCTGGCACACATCGCGCGTACCCCACCCGCCGCCGGAGTATTGCTCCAGACCTCGCGGCGAGAGGTAGTGCACAAGAGCATTGTGTGTGTACCAGGGCACCATATCGGCGATACGCGCAACGTGCTCGGAGAGTGGGCTCGCAGCCGCCGAACTTATGGTCAGCCTCGGTATGAGGTCATCGCCGCATTCGACGCGCAGCGGCGGCCGCGTTCCCTCACCGATCAGTTGTCCTCGAATACGCAGGCCGATCAAAGCGGCAGGGGCGGTAATCACACACAAATATGGCTGCTGGTGCGAAAGCCCATCGATGAATAGCAATTCGTCGCCGCCGACACATTGAAATTGCGTGCTGGACATCGGAGCGATGTGAAAACTCCCGTTCGGAAACCGGTCCGCGAGCTCGGTTCCGGACGCGGGTGCGACGATGATTTCATCACCATCACGCGACCAACGTGCCGCGCCCGGCATGCTGCCGTCATCGCCATTGAGTGCCACGTGATGAGAGATGAGGAATCGCACAGGTTCGCCAGAGCTGACTTCGATCGAAAGTGTCAGCTCGTGCGGCTCGCTTCGTGCTTCGGCCCGTACCTGGATCACACCCTCTTCGTGCCGATAGATCCAGTGGCAGGCGTCTGGCGACATTTCGAATGCGGAGGGCACATTGAGTAGTCGCCACCCGCCTCCGACTTCCACGAATACACGCTGTCCGTGCGAACGGAACAGTCCGAGATAACTGTGCACCGTGGAGAGCAGGCGATTGATGCTGACGTGCCCCTGCGTGAGCATCGAGTGAAACACGCCGCTCATCCAGACGGTCGAGGTCAGCGCGGTTTCATCTGGCGTCGTATGGCGACCGGTGCGCAACAAGTGCCCGTGGGGGCGTTGCACGCGCAGTTCCTTCGCGCGCAGCACCACATGACGATCGACACCATGAAAGAACGACAAGCGCTCACCGCGCTCGTCGAGCTCCTCGTGCCGCCAATGCGATCCGAACAACCCTCGCAGTGCCTCGGCATCAAGATCCAAGGCGTTGAGTAGCGGCGCTGAGCTGAACAGAGTCGCCGTGCCGGACGTTTCGCCGGACCTCGACTTGATCGTGACGGGCGCCGCTTCTGGCAGCGCAAGTACCTCGCTCACCCGATCTAGGTCCGACGTCGACGTGGCATCGGGATGATCCGCGAGATATGACCCGAAAAAACCAGCTGTGACGCTATTATTCGGATCCAGTCGTATCGGCGCGTCACGAATGACCACCATGGAGTGCTCATGCTGTAAGCGCCGGCCGGGCAGGTCGGCGGCGAGTCCGACCGGCGTATCGCCCGCGCGGCTTGCGAGCCCGTGAAACTGCATGGCATCAGTGGCGAATGAAGCACCTGCACGCAGCGAGCCGATCAGAGACCATGGATGGCGACCCTCCACCGCAAGATTCTGCCGCGAGGCAATCATGAATCCATGCGCCGCCTGGCGCAACGGCATGTGATCAATGTATTGGCTTACGTAGTACTCATTGAGGCGCACCGCACCGTACGGCGCGAGGGCCAGATCCTGTGCGTAGGTCAGGTCGACGAGCTGGGATGTCGCGTTCGTGTTCTCAAGACGCACGTGCCAGAACCATGCGGGCGAGTTCCTGGCCAGCACCAGCGCTATCGAGTAGTTGATGCCGAGCCATGCACCGACCCCCACGGGCATGCCCCTCTCCGGATCACTATGAAAGCGAGTGCGACTGAGTGGCCCCAGCATGGGAATCCATTCGACCATATCTGAATGGCGTCGCAGATACAGATTCGTGGGCCCGCCCTCCATCTCATTGCCGACAAAAAGCGTCAGCGAGATCGCATCGCAATCGAGGCGGCGCACTGAGCCGTTCGCGTTGATTTCGACACGCATCCCCGAGGGGCTGGTCAGGGGTATCGCAGCCGGATCGATCAGTGCTTCAGGCATGTTGCAGCTAGCCTCGCGCCACGATGCAGCGCTCCCAAACGATAACGCGTTGAACGGTGTCGAATGCCTCGATCGTACCGGCCGCGACGCAGCAAAACAATGCGTCAATGCTCCGAAGCGTCGCCTGACAAGGCAACCACGATCACACCTTTAGGCCGATGGATCGCATTAGCTCTATACCGTTGCTCTTGGTCACGACGCCGTCGCGCAACTTGAAGTCAAACCTCAAAGTCCCATTCTCCAGCTCGTCCTGAAAATGAACGTTCTTGAGCACGCCCTCCTCGAGTGCATTAATGTCGGTGAGCGCGAGATCGTGAGTGCTAATTAGTCCGATCGCACCCTGTTCGACCAATGCTCGAAGGATGCCCTCCGCCCCAATGCGTCGATCCTTCGAGTTTGTTCCCTGCAATAGCTCATCCAAGAGAAATAGTAGCGCTAAGGTTCGGTTCTCCAGCGCAAAGAGTTGCCGTAGCCGGGTAATCTCAGCATAAAAGCGCGAACTCCCCTCATGTAGCGAATCATTGATGTGGATACTCGCTCCGATTTGAAGGGGCGTGAGTTGCACACGCTTTGCGCGCACGGGAGCGCCGGCCATCGCGAGCACCGTATTGATGCCGACCGTGCGCAACAAGGTACTTTTTCCAGACATGTTTGAGCCGCTAACGAGCAGCACCCGAATTTTCCCGCAAATATTGACGTTATTGTTAACACGAGTCTCCGCGCAGATCAAAGGGTGGCCGAGCTCACTGGCCTGAAAGGTGGCCGGCCCGTCAAGGAATTCCGGAAATGGATCAGCTGGGTGCTCGTAGCTATATCCAGCTATCGACAGCAACGCCTCGATCTCACCAAGCACACTAAGCCAGGAGCGCACCACCTTTCCATGAGCAATACGCCAACGCTCGGCTGCGAGCGCAACTTGGAGCAAGTACAATAGCGGCAGAATAAATGGCCGCACAACTATATTCCGGCGCGATTCGACCATATTTACTATGGTTGCAAGGCTTGCGAATGTGCGCGAGGCCGTAACGGTGTGCGACGAAAGCTTGCCTATGAGAGCTTTCAATGGTGGAGCATCGACACGCTCACGTTCTATTCGATTCAAGAGCGCCGAAAGAAACTTCAGGTCCTCAAACGCGTGCTCCACGCCAGAGATGACTGTTTTAATCTGCTTTCTTAGCAGATACGTAAGGCAACCCTCCATGAGTAGAACGACCACAAACGGAATAGCCACTCCCCAATGTACCCAGAAACTAGCGGTCACTACCGCCAGGATGGCAAGTAACGGTGCGGCCCACCTCAGCCACTGCTGGTTCAGCGCATTGGGTGCCTCGGCCCACGTTGTTAGCGCTTCAGACTGTGGGTTGATCCTTGCTTGTTCGCCGAGGATTACCAATTCCTCCCGAAGGTCAAGTCGGTCGCGAAGATCAACGATACTCGCGTGCCGTTCACGGATCTCTCCGATACTCGCGGGTGCCATAAGCCATTGCGCCAGCGTCCTTTCTCCCATTGGGGTGCGCGCAATAGAAAGCAGCTCATAGAGGCTTCCTTTGCCGAACAGATCTAGATCGGCAGCATAAATATGGTGTGGGACATCGAAGCGCTCGCCCGTCTGTCCGTGACCCATCCATCGATCTTCAATGCGATCGAGTCCGCTCCGGTAAAACACGATAGCCCGCTGAGTGCGCAATCGGAGGCGTTGAACATTTTGGTGATAGAGAACGACGCCGACAAAGACGATTACCAGAACAAGTGACCATATCGCCGAGATTGCGTGGCGCCCAAAGCATAACCATGCGGCGATAACAATTGCAGCGCCGAGCAGGAGTCGCGCGCTCCCGATGCGGGCGTGCAATTTAGCGAGGTGATTTAGCTGCGCTTCGCGAGCGCTTAGACACTGGGTGTATGTCTCTGAGGGTGTCACGGTAATGGGGCAGTGATTCGGCTACTTGTATTGAGACCTAATATTGCAATGTCCCCAGCATCCAACGATCAGCCAGCTCCCCGCCCGGAATCTCCCCATGCCGATCCTACATTGGTGCGCGTGGCGACGCGCACATGATCGGCCAGCGCCGCCCTGCTGGACAGCGGTATGGCGGCTGCCGCAAGTTCGGTTGGTAGCGGGGTCACGCTTACGAATCATAACGAGGAATTGATCGTGCCAGCGCGGGTGCACCGAGCACCGCCGGTCCGCTAGTGAGCCGCCCTAGTTCTCACCGTGATGGTACTGTTACCGATGGAGCATTGGCGGCTGACACCCGCCCTCGCTATCGCGGAGTCTGCGACGGATGCCACAGGTAGCCATGCGGGAATCCGCTAAGACTAGGGTTCACCGATGACGACAAAGCCTCCTGCCCGCGCATCGAAGCCACCACGCCATGGCGTGGCGCGGGTGATTTCCAAGCTGGGCGTGGGCTCGCGGACGCAGGCCGCGCAGTGGGTGCGCGAGGGGCGCGTCCGGGTCAACGGCCAAGTGGTGCGCGACGCCGAATTTCCGGTCTGGCAGGGCCTGGACCGTATCGACGTCGACGGTCAGGAGCCCGCGTCAGCGGCGCGACTAGTGCTGATGTTGAACAAGCCGCGTGGCCTGCTCACGACGACCAAGGACGAGCAGAGTCGCGATACCGTTTATAGCTGTTTCGCGGGCGCCGGATTGCCGTGGCTGGCGCCCGTCGGACGGCTCGACAAGGCCAGTGAGGGTCTACTGTTGTTCAGCAACGACCCCGCGTGGGCCGCTCGGATCACCGACCCGGCGTCCCGGCTCAACAAGACGTACCACGTGCAGATCGACCGAGTGCCGGACGCATTCTTGCTGGCGTCACTCGAACACGGTGTCGTGCTGGACGACGAGCGCCTGACGGTCAGATCCGCCCGCTGCCTGCGCAGCGGGCGCAAGAATGCGTGGCTGGAAATCGTGCTGGACGAGGGCCGCAACCGGCAGATACGCCGATTGCTGGCGACTCTCGATGTATCAGTGTCGCGCCTCGTGCGCGTGGCGATAGGTCCGCTGCCCCTGGGTGAACTGCCGAAGGGTCAGTGGCGGACTCTCACCGAGCAGGAAATTGATTCGTTGTGACCGCGAACGTGGAACCGCTCCCGGCCAACTGCGATCAATCGGCGTGCCGAAATTCTCGCCTGCAAGCGGCCGCTCGCAGAAATCCGGTCAGGATTGAGCCCCGCCCTTGGTGGTTTTCTCATGCCCCCGCTACCATCGCAAGTGGTTTCTCTGACTCGACGTCGATTCCGAAGCTTTCGGACCAAGCTGCATGAATGCGGATCGCTCTTTTCGGCTGGTGCAACGCGGTGTCGTGATTTCAATGCTGGCTGCGGTTCTACTAACCGCGGTCGCATTTGCGGCTGTGGGTCGGTACTGGGTGCCGCTAAACCGCTTAGCGACGGGTCAGAGGTTGCTGATCGCCGCCAAGACAGATCTCTTCGTCGTGCTTTGGCTGGCGATTGCGATATCCAATGTGGCCAGACTTCGCTTTATTGCTCCGATCGACACCGCGGGCAGTGGCTCGGGGCCTGGAAGCCAAGAAATTCAAATCGCCGCGGCATTTCTGCAAAATACGCTGGAGCAGGTTTGTATAGCGGTACCGGCTCATCTCGCCCTTGCGACGTTGTAGGGCGGAAGGCCGGCGCTCGTGCCAGTTCTTGGTGGTTTGTTCTGCTTCGGTAGGCTAATCGAATCTGGATTCGAGATGAAGCTCGGAACTTGCACATTTGCGGCCGTAAATTGAGTATCCGATGACCGAGGCATTAGAGGCATAGTGATCTGTCTATTCCACAC
>CABEDP010000207.1_pt1 | contig 13919 bp, 9 predicted proteins | sample 3423091 | NCBI WGS metagenome assembly CABEDP01 (sample SAMEA5534331, study PRJEB31848) | metagenome | biome: tundra; feature: field; material: soil | place: USA | collected 2013-05 | depth 0.15 m | reverse complement strand
GGCGACGTCAACCACCGGCCCGCCGCCGCCGACCAGAACGTTGCCGCGTGTGACTGCGTTCAAGCCGTTCGCCGCGCGCAGCAGCGTGGATTTGCCCGAGCCCGACAGTCCCATCAGCACCGAGATTTCGCCGGGCTTGACACTCAGGCAGGCGTCGGCGACGCCAACCACGATGCCGGTGCGTTCGGCGATCTGCATGCGCTCCAGACCGCTGTCGAGCAACTCGAGCGCGCGCCGCATCTGCTCGCGCTGGCCCCGGCCCGCATGCCGCGCGGGAAACAGGATGTCGACGTGGCGGAATTCCAACGCGGAGCTCATCGCTGTCCCCGCCGCTGCGGCGGACGCGTCACACGATCGAGAATGACCGCCAGCAGCACGATGGCGATGCCGGCCTCGAAGCCCATGCCGATCTGCACGGTATTGAGCGCGCGCACCACGGGCACGCCCAAGCCGCCGGCACCGACCAGCGCGGCGATCACCACCATCGACAGGCTCAGCATGATGCACTGGGTGATTCCCGCGAGAATGCTGGGCGCCGCGGCCGGCAATTCGATCTTCCAGAGCAGCTGCCAACGCGTGGCGCCAAAGGCCTGGCCCGCCTCCAGCAGTGCGCTCGGCACCGATGAGACGCCCAGATGGGTCAGGCGAATCGGCGCCGGCAGCGCGAAGATCACCGTGGAAATCAATCCAGGCACTACGCCCAGTCCGAACAGCACCAGGGTCGGAATCAGGTAGACAAATGTGGGCAGCGTCTGCATCAGATCCAACACCGGACGGATCAGGGCGTAGAGCCACGGACGATGCGCGGCCGCGATGCCAATCGGAACTCCTATGAGCGTTGAGGCCGCCGCGGCGAAAGCCACCAACGACAAAGTCTCGAGCGTGGCCAGCCAATAGCCCTGGTTCATGATGAACAGCAGCGCCAGCGCCACGAATCCGGCCAGCCAGGCCGAGCGCCGCCAGAGCCAGATCACCAGCCCGATCGCGAGGATCAGCAGCGGGCCCGGCACGGCTTCCAGCAATCGGGTCAGGCCGTCCACGCCGGCATGGACCACGGTGGCGATGCCGTTGAACACCGCGCCGCCGTGCGCCTTGACGGTGGTGATGAACACGTCCATCGAATCACCCACGGGAATCTTGTGCTGCACGATCCCCAATTCGAGCCGATCGAGCCAGCCGTGGCCGCCGAGCGCCGGAACAGCCGGCCCGGCGACACCACCGCCAAAGCTCGCCACGCCCTGCAACCACTGCGCGCGTACGTCCGGATGCTCCTTGAGCCAGTCCACCGCCGCCTGGTGCGGATCGCGGTGCTGATCGAGAATCGCGCTCATGAGCTGATTTTCGAGGTCGAGGTTGAACTTCAGGTTGCGCAGCAGCCTGCCGACGTGGGGACATTGCGTTGCATAGCCGGCGCGCACGTTGGTATAGATGGTCGCGCCGCCGAAGTTGGGGCCGAAGACCGCGTCGCCGCCGGCCAGATAGCGCATGTCGAAGCGCAGATTCATCGGGTGCGGCGCCCAGCCCAGGAACACGATCGGGCGGTGGGCGCGAATCGCGCGTTCCACTTCGGCCAGCATGCCCGGTTCGCTCGACTCCAGCAGCTTGAAGCCACCCAGTCCGAAGGCATCGCTGCGGATCATCTCGAGCACGTGCCGGTTGCCGTCATTGCCCGGCTCGATGCCATAGAGGGTGTGTCCGAGCGAGGCGGCAAACTTGCTGATGTCGGCAAAATCACGCAGACCGGCCTCGTAGGTGTAAGCCGGTACGGCCAGCGTGTACTTCGCCCCGGTCAGATTCGGACCCAGAACCTCAACCGAGCCGTCGTCGATGTAGGGTTTGCGGTCCCCTTCCTGCGACGGCATCCAGTTACCCATGAATACATCGATGTCCTGGTGTTTCATCGAGGCATAGGTCACCGGTACCGACAGCACCGTGATCGACGGCTTATAGCCCTGCTGCTCGAGCAGCACGCCGGTCAGCGCCGTCATGGCCGTCACATCGGTCCAGCCTATATCCGACAGCCGCACGTTCTGGCAGCTAGACGGTTCGGCACCGGCGCTCGCCTCGACCGTCGCTGCTGCCGCTGCCGCTGCCGCTGCCGCCGGAAGGGCCAGCAGCGCTACAGCCAGCATGGCGAGCACGGCGAACACCGCCTAAAATCGATTGAACGGGTATTTAAGCGGTCGATGCCGCCCACCGGCGCGGCAGCCGGCAGGAGCGCGCACCTTCGTGCTTTTTTCCTCAGTAATCATGCTCAATTGATGCTCATTCGATTATAGTCTTCGATATTAAATGTTGATTCAACCGGGAGTCGCAATGGTGGCCGATGCAGTGGGCACACGGCGAGCGCAGCTGATCGAGATGACCATAGACAGTCTGGCGGAAGTGGGCTATGTCGGGAGCACCCTGACCCGAATCGGCAAGCGCGCGGGCGTATCGGCCGGACTGGTCGCACATTACTTCTCGGACAAGGACGGTCTGCTCGAGGCCACGTTCCGTACGCTGGTGGCGCGCCTGGGCGTGCGCGTGCGCGCGCGGTTGCGGCAGGCCCATACCCCGCGCGGACGCGTGCACGCCATCATCGACGCCAACCTGGCCGCCGAGGAATTCGACCGGCGCACCGGCACCGCATGGCTGGCGTTCTGGGGCCAGGTACCGCACGTCGATCGGCTGCGCCGTGTGCAGCAGGTGTATCAGCGCCGCATGCTGTCGAATCTGCGGCACGCATTGCGCTCCCTGCTCGATGCCGAGGAGGCCAGGAGTCTCGCCGCAATGATCGCCGCGATGATCGATGGCGTCTGGCTGCGTGCCGCGCTGTCGAATTGGACCGAAGCGGACAGCGAGGCCGCACGCGCACTGCTCGCGGCCTTCCTCGACTACCGGCTCAAGCCGCAGAACGCTCCGGTGCTGGCACCCGCCTGGAGCGTGGCCCGGCGCCCGCTGGCCGACGGCGGCGTAGTCGTCTCGATCAACCCGGCGACCGGCAAAGAACTGGCCCGGCTGGCGGCGGCCGGCCCAGTCGAAGTGGACGCGGCCGTGGCACGGGCCATCGAAGCCCAGCAAGTATGGGCCGCACGCACGGGCGCCGAGCGCGGGCGGGTGCTGCGGCGCGCGGCCGATCTGCTGCGCTCCCATAACGAGCGGCTCGCCGTGCTGGAGACCTCGGACACCGGCAAGCCGATTCAGGAAACCCGCGCCGTCGATGTCGCATCGGGCGCGGATTGCTTTGAATACTACGCCGGGCTCGCCGGGGCCATCGCCGGCGAGTACCTGGATCTCGGCCGGGAAGCCTTTGGCTATACGCGCCGCGAACCGCTGGGCGTGGTGGCGGGAATCGGCGCCTGGAACTACCCATTGCAGATCGCCTGCTGGAAGGCGGCTCCCGCGCTGGCCTGCGGCAACGCGATGATCTTCAAGCCCGCCGAACTCACGCCGCTGACGGCCGTCGAGCTGCAGGGGTTGCTGCGGGAAGCGGGCCTGCCCGAGGGCGTGTTCCAGGTGGTCCAAGGCTACTCCGATACCGGCCGGTTGCTGACGCGCCATGCGCAGATTCGCAAAGTATCGCTGACCGGCGAGGTCAACACAGGCAAGGCCGTCATGGCCGACGCCGCGGCCACGCTCAAGCAGGTGACGCTCGAGCTCGGCGGCAAATCGCCGCTGATCGTCTTCGACGACGCCCATCTCGACAATGCCGTGTCCGGCAGCATGCTGGGTAATTTTTATTCGGCCGGCGAGGTGTGCTCCAACGGCACGCGGGTGTTCGTCCAGCGCCGCCTGCTTAGCTCCTTTCTCGAACGCCTGCAGCGGCGAGTCCAAGCCATGCGCATCGGCGATCCGATGCGTGCCGACACCCAGGTCGGGTCGTTGATCAGCGCCGAACACATGGAGAAAGTGCTCGGCTACATCGCTCGCGGACGAGCCGAAGGCGCGCGGCTGTTGACCGGCGGCGCGCGTATCGTCGACGGCGATCTCGCCAACGGCAGTTTCGTGGCGCCCACCATCTTCATCGACTGCCACGATGACATGGGCATCGTGCGTGAGGAGATCTTCGGCCCGGTCATGGCGGTGCTGGCCTTTGATGACGAGCAGGAGGTCATCGAGCGCGCGAACGCAACACCCTACGGCCTCGCCGCCGGTGTCTTCACGCGCGATCTGACGCGCGCGCACCGCGTGATTGCCCAGGTGCAGGCCGGTACCTGTTGGATCAACCAGTACAACGTCACGCCGGTCGAACTGCCCTTCGGCGGCGTCAAGATGTCCGGACTCGGCCGCGAGAACGGTCGCGCCGCCATCGAACACTACTCGCAGCTCAAGAGCGTCTACGTCGCGATGACCGACGTGGCCTCGCCGTACTGAAGCCGTCCGGCGATGCTGCTGCGCGAGGAATTCGACTACGTGATCGTCGGCGCCGGGTCGGCGGGCTGTGTGCTGGCGAATCGGCTCAGCGAGGACGGCCGGCATTCGGTGCTGGTGCTCGAATACGGCGGCTCGGATCGCTCGATATTCATCCAGATGCCCAGCGCGCTGGCGATCCCGATGAACACGGAAAAGTACGCCTGGCGTTATCACTCTGAACCGGAACCGCAACTGGCAGGTCGGCGCATCTACACCCCGCGCGGCAAGGTGCTCGGCGGCTCATCCTCGATCAACGGCCTGGTGTACGTGCGCGGCAATGCGCTCGACTTCAATTACTGGGAACAGCAAGGCGCCCAGGGTTGGAGCTATCGGCACGTGTTGCCCTACTTCCGGCGCGCCGAGCACTGTCATGCCGGCGGCGACGCTTACCGCGGCAATGCCGGCCCGCTGCACACGCGCTATGGATCGCTGCGCAATCCACTGCATCAGGCGTGGCTCACGGCCGCGCTCGAGGCGGGCTATCCCGCGACCTCAGACATCAACGGCTTCCAGCAGGAGGGATTCGGCCGCATGGACATGACCGTGCAGGACGGGCGGCGCTGCAGCGCTGCGAACGCCTACCTGCGGCCGGCGATGCAGCGGCGCAACCTGACGGTTCGCACTCATACCCTGGCCACCAGGATCCTGTTCGACGGTTTGCGAGCCAGCGGCGTGCGCTATCGGCGCGGCGAGATCGAGGCCGTCGCGATCGCGCGGCGTGAGCTGATCCTCGCCGCCGGTTCGATCAACTCGCCGCAGCTGCTGAAGCTCTCCGGCGTCGGCCCGGCTGCTGAACTGGCGAGCCATGGCATCCCAGTGGTCGACGATCTCGCGGGCGTCGGGGAGAATCTGCAGGATCATCTGGAATTTTATTTTCAGGTGGCCTGCCGCGAACCCGTCAGCCTGTATTCGGTCATGAATCCTTGGGCCAAAGGGCTGATCGGCGCTCGCTGGCTGCTCAGGCACGATGGCCTCGGCGCCACCAATCACTTTGAAACCTGCGGTTTTATCCGCAGTCGCGCCGGGCTTGAGTATCCGGACATCCAGTATCACTTTCTGCCCATGGCCGTCAGCTACGACGGCTCGAACCAGGCGACGCAGCACGGCTTCCAGGCACACGTGGGCCCGATGCGCTCGAAGAGCCGGGGCTGGGTGCGGCTGGCCTCTGCCGATGCGCGCGAGCCGCCTCGAATCCAGTTCAACTACATGAGCCACGCCGACGACTGGCTTGAAGTGCGCGCCTGTGTGCGTCTGACGCGTGAAATATTTGCGCAGCGCGCCTTCGACCGCTATCGCGGCGAGGAACTGCAGCCCGGCGCCGCGGTACAGAGCGATGAGCAGATCGACGCCTTCATCGCCGCCAGGATCGAGACCGCGTATCACCCCTCCTGCAGCTGCAAGATGGGCTCCCGCGACGATCCGACCGCCGTGGTCGACAGCTGCGCGCGCGTTATCGGCCTATCCGGATTGCGCGTGGTCGATTCCTCGATCATGCCCTCGATCACCAACGGCAATTTGAATGCGCCGACCATCATGATCGCGGAAAAAGTTTCAGACCTGATCCGGGGCATAACGCCGTTGCCGGCAGCCGATGTGCCCGTGTATGTCGCGCCCAACTGGTCCGGGGCGCAACGCTGAGCCGCGTCAGTCGAATACTCGCGTGCAGGCCCGATCGCCTTCGGCCAGTACGCCACCCTGCTTGCGTCGAAGCGAGGGCGATAATCCGTAGGTCTCTTTGTACTGGCGCGAGAAGTGCGCGCCGTCGGCGAAGCCGGCCTCCAGCGCGATGGTCGTCATCGAACGGTCGGTATTGCTGATCAGCCACTGCGCATAGCGCATACGGATGCGTCGATACAACGAGGCCGGGCCGGTGCCGAGCGCGCTGCGGCACAGGCGCTCGAACTGCCGCACCGACAATCCGAGCTGCTTGGCCACGTAGCCGATGGCCACCGGCCGCGCCAGATTCTGCTCCATCAGCAGCAGCGCGCGGCGCACGCGTTCATCGGCGACATTTTCGAACAATGGCGGGTGCGGTTGCGCGTCATTGCCGGCCCGGGCATGGTCGAACAGCAGCACCTGATTGGCTTTCTGTGCGGCCGCGCGACCGAGGTGCAGCTCGAGAATGAAGGTCGCCAGATCCGCAGTGCCGGCACCCCCGGCACAGGTGATGCGATCACGGTCGGCAATGAACAAACGGTCGGCGACCACCTCATGATCGGGAAACTCAGCGACGAAATCCTGATGGTGGTACCAGCTCACGCAGCAGCGGCGGCCGCGCATCAAACCGCTGCGGCAGAGGATAAAACTGCCGGTGCACAAGCCGATCAATGGCACGCCGATGGCCGCCGCGTCACGCAGATATTGCATCGTGAGCTGATCGGTCTGCGGGCCGCCATGCAGCAGCCCACCAACGACCACGACGTAGTCGAGCTCGGCCGGATCCAGCAGCCCCGCGGTCGGGCAGATCGTGACGCCGCAGCTGGCGCGAATCGGATCCGTGCGGCTCGACATCGTCGACCACTGCACGTGCACGGGGCGGCTGCGATCGCCCTCATCGGCGGCGAGCCGCAGATGATCGACAAACAGAGCGAAAGCCGAGAGCGTAAAATTGTTGGCCAACAACACGCCCACCCGAAGCGGCTCGGGTCGTCGATGCAATGGCGGCGGCTTGGGCGAGGTCGGCACGAGAGTGATTGAACGAGCGTGCAATCCGCTTGTCAAGCCTTCCGCGCGAGCCCTCTCGTCGAACCCGGCGGGTTCGCGGAAGTCATCGCGGGAGTGCAATTAGTCTTTTTTTATTAACAACTTGTACGAAAATGGAGCAAACCGCGGCTCCACGCACTGGCTTGGCACATATTGAACCGCGGTTCAATGCTTTGGCTCAAGCCTGCCATAGCAGCGCCGCGTCGGCGCCCCAGCTGACATACACCTCATCACTCCAGTCGATCGACCACTCGGACGTGCGCCGCTCGTTCTGGCATGTCGACCGTCTGGTTGAGCTCGACATCAACCCCGTTATCGTACGGCCCTCAGGGCTAGGCGCGGTCGCAGTGGACGCGCTGATTCGCCTGGTCAAGGAGCATTGAGATGTCAGACGGAGTCAGGACAGAAAGCATTGGGGCCATTCTCGAAGTGACCCTCGATCGACCCAAGGCCAACGCGATCGGTCTGGCGATGAGCCGGCGATTGAATGACATCTTCAGCCGATTCCGCGACGACCCCGAGCTGCGCGTGGCCATCGTCACGGGAGCCGGCGATCGATTCTTCTGCGCGGGCTGGGACCTCAAAGCGGCCAGCGAGGGCGAGAAGTCCGACGAGGATTGGGGGCCGGGCGGCTTCGGCGGCTTGAACTATCCGCGCAATCTCGACAAGCCGATCATCTCGGCGGTCAATGGCATCGCTTGCGGCGGCGGCTTCGAAATCGTGCTGGGCACGGACATCATCGTCATGGAGGAGCACGCCCGATTCGGACTGCCCGAGATCAACGTCGGCGTGCTGCCGGACGCGGGCACGATCAAACTTCCGCGGCGCATCCCCTATCACATCGCCGTGGAATTCCTCATGACCGGCCGCTGGATGGATGCCGCGGAAGCCAAACACTGGGGTCTCGCCAATCACGTCGTGCCCCAGGGCGCAGGACTGGCAAAAGCGCGCCAGATCGCGCAGCACCTCGTCGACGGCCCCCCATTGCTATTTCCCGCGATCAAGCAGCTGTTACGCCACAGCGAGATGCTCAGCGAGCACGAGGCCTTCGAACTGCACGATAGCTTGCACGCGGTGCAGACGGTCCTGCGCTCCGAGGACCTCAAGGAAGGAGCGCGCGCCTTCAGTGAAAAGCGCAAACCGGTGTGGCAGGGGAAGTAACGCGCCGGCCCGGCGTGGTGGCGCGGCGTGATCAGCCGCCCAGCGGCCGCAGCAGTGCCCGCGAGATGATATGCCGCTGCACCTCGCTGGTGCCGTCCCAGATACGCTCGATGCGCGCGTCGCGCCAGATGCGCTCGAGCGGCAGCTCGGTCATGAGACCCATGCCGCCGTGGATCTGCAGCGCCTCATCCGCCACCAGCGCCAGCATTTCGGTCGCCTTGAGCTTGGCGATTGCCATATCCATGTCCGTGGCGGTTTTTTGCTGCAACTTCCAGGCCGCTTCGAGCGTGAGTAGTTCGGCGGCGCGCAACTCCACGGCCATATCCGCGAGATTGAAAGCCACGCCCTGGAACTTGCCGATCTGCTGACCGAACTGCGTGCGATCGACCGCCCACTGCTTGGCCAGTTCGAGCGCACGCTCCGCGCGCCCGAGGCAGGTCGCGGCCACCTGCAGCCGGGCGTACCCATGTCGATCAAAAACGCGGTGATGAGCTTGCGGTTGCCTCGCGGCGTCTGCTCCTCGCCCGAGGCGGCGAACAGGATGACGAAATCCGCGTGATCGACGTGACTGATGAAGTGCTTGGTGCCGTTGATGACGAAGTCCCCGCCCTGCTGCACGGCGCTGGTCTTCATACCGCGCAGATCGGAACCGGCCTTCAGCGTGCGCAGCAGCTCCTCGGGCAACACGCCGGTTCGTTCGATTTCCTGCTCGTGCGGATACAGCTCCTGCTGCACAAAATCGCGCGTGGTCGCGACAATCATCTGCTGCTCTTCGCTGAGGGAAAAATTCATAAGCTACCTCTCCGCGCGCCTCGCCCAAGCGCGCAGCAATTGCAATTGCAGCCGCAGCTGCCCGACCTGCCTCGCCGCGGGCCAGTCACTCAATTTCTATGGCGCTTCACTGACGCTGCTGAGCGTCGCCGACACGCTCAAGCCATTGCGCTGCACGGCGGGCAAGCGCATCGGGAGTCTGGCGATCGCCGCGCTCGCGGCGACCGGATGGCGTTGATCTCCTCGAACGATTTCATCAATCGCTTCGGGGATTTTCTCGCGCTGTTGCTGTATCTGTTCACGCCGTGGACGGCGATCAACCTGGTCGACTTCTACATCGTCCGCAAGGGACACTATTCGATCCGCGAGATATTCAACCCCAACGGCATGTATGGACGCTGGAACTGGCGCGGTCTGCTCGCCTATGGCACCGGCTTCCTCGTCATGATCCCATTCTTCAGTACCCCGACGTACCAGGGACCGGCGGCGCGCGCTGACCGCCGACATGGGGCTCGACCCGTAAGGACCCGCCCGTTGCGGTACTATTCCATCAATGCGCATAGCGCGGCCTGGCGCCAACTTTCATTCGCACGCCACATTAGGGTGCACGCTTCGCCGGGCACTTCGCCGCGACGCCGGGCCGCCAGCCGCATTTCCCCTGGGCCGATGCATCTGTGCAACATAAAGGCCGCCGTCGTGCAAGATTGTGCCTGCGCGTTGCATTCACTCTGGGCGCCTGAGGGCATTTAAGTCTAATGAAGGTGGGCGTTCAACGAGGTATCAATGCGGACGCGTAGAGGACCGCCCCAAATCGGGCTGCGCACATGGCGCGGCGTCTGTACCGCTGCCCTGCTGATCATGGGCCCGCTGGCCGCGCCAGTTGCAATGGCCGACCCTGCGGCACCGGTGGTCGCCGCAAGCACGGTCGCCGCGAACGCGGTGGTCGCGGACAGTTCCGGCACCGGGCAGACACTCGAGCAGCTGATCGTCAGTGCGGAAAAGCGCGAGGTGAGCCTGCAGAGCGCTCCGGTGGCGATCACGGCCATCAGCGCCGCTGCCCTGGATCAGTCCAACATTACGCAAATGGCCGATCTCAACGGCAGCGTGCCGGGACTGATGATCGCCAAGAGCAGCGGCTTCGAGCGCATCGTGACGATCCGCGGCGTAGGTTCCGAAACGCCGGAAAATGCCTATACGACCCAACCCGGGGTGTCATTCCACATCGATGGCGTCTACATCGCCAATACCATCTCGCTGGACGAAAGCCTGTTTGATGTCGATCAGATCGAGGTATCGCGCGGACCCCAGGCGACCGTATTCGGGCAGACTTCGACCGGCGGTACGATCAATCTGATCAGCAAGCAGCCCGAGCTCGGACGCTACGATGCATATGTCGACGCGAGCGCCGGCAACTATGATCTGCTGCGCGGTCGCGGCGTGCTCAACGTGCCGCTCGGCGACAACATCGCAATTCGCGCCTCGGTACAGGCCTATGGCCACCAAGGTTTCGCGACCGATACCAATATTCCCGGATTCCGGCTCGATGCGGCCCGCGACCAGACCGGCAAGCTGGCGCTGCTCTGGCAGCCCACGGATCGCTTCAGCGCCACGCTGACTGCGCAGCTCTACCATGCCAACCACAATGGCGATGAGCAGAAAAACATTCTCGACCCCAGTCCCGACCCGCGCACGGTGTCACAGGATTACCCGAGCTACTTCGAGCTCGCTAACCAGCTCTATTACCTCAATTTGAACTGGGAATTGCCGTGGGCGGAAGCGAAATCCACCAGCAGCTGGCAGGTTTTGAACAACCACATCCAGGAGGATGGCACACGCCTGGATGTGGCGCTGCTGGGCTTCTTCGACCATGTGCAGCCGTGGGATACATGGATGCGCGATGTGACGCAGGAGCTGAGCCTGGCTTCGCGGCCTGGCGGATTCTGGGACTGGACCGTCGGCGCGTTCTATCTGGGCCAGATCAACCATCAATTCGTCGACGAAACCAGCGATACGGTAGCAGCGCCATTCCTACTTTATAACAACGACGGACATATCGATCGCCACTCCTACGCCGGCTACGCCCAAGCGACCGCCCATCTGTCCTCAGCCTGGCGTTTCACGCTGGGCGGGCGCTACAACCACGATGAGTACGGAGGTCCCAGCACTACTCGTGCCGCCGATGGTCCTGGTTCCACCACCGACGATAGGTATTCCAAGGCAGTGCCCACGGGCAAGGCAGAACTGCAATATGACCTGACCGCGACCAGCATGGAGTACTTGAGCTTCACTCGCGGCTACAAGCCGGGCGGCATCAACGACAATTCCGGCGCTGTGCTGGTGCCACAGCTCTACCAGGACGAAACCATCAATGCCTTCGAGTTCGGAGCAAAATATCGCTCGCTCGACAATACTCTGCTGGTCAATACCGCTGCGTATTACTACGACTATCAGAATATGCAGTACATCGCGATCGATCCAGTGCCTTTCCATTACGGCACCGACAATATTCCCGCGGCCCATATCCTGGGCGTGGAGCTCGAGAGTTCCTATCTGGCACTGGACAATCGTCTGCGCTTCAACGGCAATGTATCGTGGGCCCACGGACGGCTCGTGGGCGACTTTCACACGCTGGATGCCAAAGCCGCCAACCAGCTCATCGCGGCGATTCCGGCCTGCCAATCCGGCCGCGCCTTCTTCAATCCGCAATGCTGGGCACAGATTACGGCCGACGCCCCCAATACCAACGGCAATGAAGTGCCGAAGTTGCCGCAATGGCAGGGCTCGCTCAATGCCGGCTACACCGCCGGCCTCGGCCGCTACCGTTTACTCACGCGCCTGGAATATATCTACCGTGGCAGCTTCGAGTACCGCATCTTCAACGACGGCGCACTCGACAAGGTGCCCTCGTATGATCAATGGAATCTCTTCTTCCAACTCACGCCTCCGGCCGGTCATTGGAACTATGCCCTCGGAGTCAGCAATATCTTCAACGTGGCCGGTATCAACGCCCGATACACCGATCCTTACGGAACCGGCCAGACCAGCAATGAATACATTCCGCCGCGGCAGGTGATCGGGACCGTCGCATATCACTTCTGAATTCGCGCACCCGTGTCGCTCGCTACTATCCCCGTTCAGGCGGCCACTTCGTGCGCGGCCCTGACCGGGGTGCGCATGATGAAGATCGGCAGTGCCAAGGCAATCAGCAGCACCGCGTAGACCACGAAGATCGGACTGAATGTGCCGAAGTGATCCGCGATCATGCCCGCCGCAACGGGTCCCGCCGCGGCAAGGGTGCTGAGCATCCAGACTACGGACAGTATGCGCGCGCCGACCTCGCGCCCAAAATACTCCAGCAGCACGAGATTGGCGGCCACGTAGCTGAAACCCCAACCCACGCCGAAGGCGCAGGCAAATACGTAGTCGCCCATGGGTGAGCCGCCGGTGCTGAAAGCGACATCACCGATACTCTGCAATACCAATCCCGCGGCCAACACGCGACTGGGTCGAATATTCTCCGACAATCTGCCGGCCACGCCTTTGGCCAGCGTCGCGACCAGCGCTACCAGACTGAGAATGAAGGCCGCAAACGCCGGCGTTGTGCCCAAATGCACCAGATGCATCACTGTGACGCTCGAGTTGGTGGTAATGCCGGCGACCGTGAGCGTCATCGAAACCGCCACCAGCAAAAATTGCCGCGTCAGCAGGGCCTCGCGATCGCGCCAAGCGAGCACTGGCGGGTGCAGCACAGTGCTGACCGGGGTCGCGACCGAACCCTGCTGGTCTGCGCTGGCGGTGGTCCCCGGCGCGTCGCGGACGAAAAGCAGGCAAAGAAAGGTAATGCAAACCGCCGCGATGCCCATCAGAAACCAATTGAATCGCCAGCTGTGACTGGCCGCGACCACCGCGGCGACCAGCGGCGGACCGACGACGTTGCCGGCTGCACCGAGCATGAGATAGAAACCGATGACGCGCGATGAAGTCTGCGGAAACCAGGTGGCAATCAAATAGACGCCGGGAATGTTGCCAGCCAAAGCGTAGCCCAGGCCGAGAAAAATCATTGCCAGGTAGAACAGCGGCAGGCCGCTGGCTGCAAACGCCAGCCAGAACCCGGCCGCCAGGCAGGTCCCGCCGAGCACTACGACTCGGCGCGAACCGATGCGCTTCAGCAACAGGGCCGGTAGCGGGCTGGCCACACCGCAGGCAATGCCAAGCAGCGAAAAACTGACGCCGGCGGCGGTCTGCGACCAGTGCAGGTCCTTGATCATGCTGAACAGCACCACACCGAGCGAAGCAAACGTGGCGCCGTTCAGGAAGAAAAAGATCAGGCTTACCGCGACCAGTACCAGCCATTTCTGCTGCATGGGAAGGACTTCTGTGTGACCGGTCGCGCCACTGGACTTGGAACAACCAACGATTGAACCATCAGACATTCTACATGGGCGAGCGCTCGCTCGAGGCGGCTAGCCGGATTGCGCGTGGGAGCGATCAACGCGACTTCGCGCAGCGCGATGCGCCACGCAAAGGGTCCGCTTTGAGCCGGGAGCTGTTGGCAAGTCGGTGATCCCGATCAGCGATTGATCCGCCCCGGGGCGGCGACCCTTACGGCCAGTTGTGGCATATTAGCGTCAGGCGAACCATCGCCCGGCGTACCCCCTGGGGCAGCGGCCACCGGCCGAACCTTCGGGAGGTGAGCACGGTCTCGGTTATTGGCAGGGAAATTCTGGCACTCTAGGGTCTGGGAACGTTTGGAGTCGTCAAGACGCATGAGTCACCGTATTTCCCGCGCTGCGCGAGCGCTCCCGGCCTTCGTATCCCTGGCGTTCGTCTGGCTCACATCGCCGGCCTCGGCCAGTCTGGGCGGCGACGCCGATTCGGTCAGCGCCGAT
>CABEDP010000129.1_pt1 | contig 16719 bp, 15 predicted proteins | sample 3423091 | NCBI WGS metagenome assembly CABEDP01 (sample SAMEA5534331, study PRJEB31848) | metagenome | biome: tundra; feature: field; material: soil | place: USA | collected 2013-05 | depth 0.15 m | reverse complement strand
CGACGCCGGCGGCACGCGCATTGATCGAACAGCTAAAGAAGACTCATGGCCCGATCATGTTCCACTTGTCCGGGGGCTGCTGCGATGGCAGCGCGCCGATGTGCTTTAAGGTGGGCGAATTCAAGTTAGGCGGCGTCGATGAGAAAGTGGGGGACATTGTCGGCTGCGAGTTTTGGATGGATCGGGAGCAATTGCGGCGCTGGGCGCACACGCGTTGGAGTGTGGATGTCGTACCAGGACGCGGAGCGAGCTTTTCGCTCGAGGCGCCCCTGAACCAACGGTTTCTGATTCGCTCCTCCCTGTGTGAAGTGCCGCCTGGGGTTCAGGAAAGAAGTGGTAGTGGGCCTGAGGCCGGCTCCGGCCAATAGCGAAAATAAATTTCGATTCAGTATGGCCGGCCGCCGCCCTGGATATGCCAGAGGCCCCTGATGCGGGTCAGGCTCTGGGCCCGGCGGCCGTGATAACCCGCGGCGACATAGGCAATGCGTGAAGCAGAGCAGTGATATAACGCATCACGGCTGTCCGCTTTACCGAGCGACAAGCTGGATGCTCTACCAGACCTCAAACGATAGCTGATAAACCGTTGACCCGGAAGCGACGATGCGCACGCTCGTAATCATTGTGGGCGGCTTGCTGCTGCCCGCGGCGGTGGCCGCGCTCGTGAGATGGGAGTTTCTTTGACGCCGCGCGCGATGGACACTCGCCTGCGCGGGGATTCCGCTATCGGCTTTCGCGAATTTGTGGTGCTCGCCGCGGCCATGCTGTCGACGCAGGCCATTGCCGTCGATGCGATGCTGCCCGCGTTACCGACGATCGTGCGCGAACTGCACATCGCCAGCGCCAATCGCGGCCAATGGATCGTCACGGCCTATGTGGTCGGTGTGGGCATTGGTCAGCTGTTCTGGGGGCTCATGTCGGATCGCTTCGGCAGGCGACCGGTGTTGCTCGTCGGCCTGGCGCTGTATGCGCTGGCGGCGGTGCTGTGCGGCTTGACGGGAAGCTTTGCGGCGTTGCTCGGCTGGCGTCTGGTCCATGGGCTGGCCGCGGCCAGCGTCGTGGTGACGCGCTCGGTCATTCGCGATTTGTACTCCGGGCGGCCCATGGCCCGCGTCATGTCGCTGACGTTCGTCGTGTTCCTGATGGTACCGATCATCGCCCCGAGTCTGGGACAACTGATATTGCTGTTGGCGCCCTGGCGTTACATATTCATCGTGTTCGGCGCGTTCGCTTCGATCATCGGGGTGTGGGCGCTGCTGCGCTTGCCCGAGACCCTGCACCCGGAGTTTCGGCTGACGCTGACGCGAAGCCATATCGTCCGTGCGGTCCGGAAGGTGCTCGGCAACCGTACCTCGCTGTGCTACACGCTGGCCGTCACGGTCATGTTCGGCTCGCTGCTGGCCTACGTGGGCATGGTGCAGCAGATCTTTGCCGAGGTATTTCACCGCGCGAGCTTGATGCCGACCATGTTCGCGCTGTGCGCGATGTTCATGGGACTCGCCTCGCTGCTGAATTCCAGAATCGTCGAGCGCCTCGGGATGCGCCGTATTTCGCACGCAGCGCTGCTGCTGTACATCGCCGTGGCGCTGGCGCATGTGATCGTGGCGGCGCTGGGGGTCGAGCAGCTCTGGACATTCGTCGCGCTGCAATCGGCAACCATGGCGTGCTTCAGCCTGGCGGTGTCCAATTTCGGGGCCATGGCCATGGAGCCGCTGGGTGCCATCGCCGGCGTCGGCGCGTCGGTCCAGGGTTTCATCACGACCTTCGGTGGCGCATTAGTAGGCGCCGCCATCGGGCGAAAATTCAATGATTCGACGCTGCCACTGACCGGCGGCGCCCTCGGCAGTGGCCTATTGAGTCTGCTGTGCGTGCTGCTGGCGGAGCAATGGCGCCTGTTCAGGCCTCATCACACCGGCACGGATGCGGCGGAGAACCAGGACGCTAAGCTCGAACAACTTGGGCAGCACTAACATTCAGGCCGGGAGACTTGGCATGCGGATGAACCGACGCGTCGCAGTGGAATGCGCACTCATTGCCGGCCGCGACGTTTCTGACCAACACCACCACTCTATGGTTTGAGCGCAGCCTTCAAAGCCTGTCTAAACTGGCTCGCACCGCCCATGGACGGGTGCCGCAGCGCGCTCGCCTGCCGGCCCATCTCCAGCAAAGCGCGTTCGGCCTGACGCCCGACTGCAAATAGCCTGGCGCGAGGGAATGCGCTGAGCAGTGCCTGCAGCACAGGCAGGCCTTGGGCGCGCTCCGCCGAGGTTGGGGTGCGATTGGAGTGCGATTCTGCGGCACTGTGGGGGTGCCAGGGGAAAGCGTTCCACAGGATCGTGCTGTCGGCAATGCCGAGGCAATGCAGGGTGGACCAAACGATCGTGGCGGAGGGCTCGCTCCACGGAATATGGCGCGTGGAAAGGCGCCCACGATGGGTGTCCAGGCGCGGAATCGCGCCCTCGGCAATCAGGCGCTCGCTCGTGAATGGGATGCCGGTGACGCGGCAGCCCTGGTAGCCTGAGGCCTCGCCGATCAGCAAGTGAGTGGGCTGTATACTCAGATGCGCCTCCAGCCGCCGGCAACGTGCCTCCGGACCGTTCGTGGCCAGATCGTCACGCGCATTGCGATCGGTCCAGGGGTTGAACACATCGTCGGCGCGATGATTTTTGAGTAGACGAAAGAATTCAGTGTGAAGGCTGCGGTTGCTCATAGTTGATTTCATAATGCGTGCAGGGGCTCAGGGCACATGGCTGGCTGGGCTCGCCGGCGAATGAGAGCCAACGGAGCCATCGATGTCCCGCTTTGTCTTAGCGCTCGATCAGGGAACCAGCAGTTCGCGCTCCATTTTATTCGACGCGAGCGGCTATCCGGTCGCTATCGCTCGACGCGAGCTCACCCAACGATTCCCGCAGCCCGGATGGGTTGAACACGATGCCCAGGAGATCTGGGCGACTCAGTTGGCGACCATGGAAGAGGTGCTGGCCGATGTCGGCGCGACGGCCGCCGACATCGCGGCGATCGGGGTCACGAATCAACGCGAGACTTGTCTCTTATGGGAGCGAGCCACGGGCTGTCCGCTCGCGCCGGCCATCGTTTGGCAGGATCGACGGACCGCTGAGGAGTGTGAACGCCTCAGAGCGCTGGGCCACGAACCCGCCGTAGAGCGTCGAACCGGCTTACGTCTCGATCCGTATTTCTCGGCCACCAAGCTCGGATGGCTGCTCGACCACGTACCGCGGGCACGCGAGCGCGCCGAGCGCGGCGAGTTGGCCTTCGGGACCATCGATAGCTGGCTGATCTTCAATCTCTCCGGGCGCCGGGCGCACGTCACCGATGTGACGAACGCGAGCCGCACGCTGCTGCTGGATCTGGATTCGGCGGCCTGGTCGGATCCGATGCTGAGCCTGTTCAACATTCCACGCGCGTGCCTGCCCACCGTGATCGCCTCGTCGCTGCGACCGCGGGACGCGCCGCAAGCAGAGCTCGGGGGCCGGCGCGTCCCAATCACCGGTATCGCCGGCGATCAACAGGCGGCACTGTTTGGTCAAGCGTGTTTTGCGCGAGGTACCGCCAAGAACACCTACGGGACGGGCTGCTTCGTGCTCATGAACACCGGCCACGCGCCCACATATTCCAGGCATCGCCTGCTGTCGACGATCGCATGGGACCTCGGTCGACGCACCTATGCGCTCGAAGGCAGTGTATTCGTGGCCGGAGCGGTTGTGCAGTGGCTGCGGGATGGTTTGGGAATCATCGCAGCGGCGGCGGATGTGGAGGGGCTTGCCGCGAGCGTACCGGATACCGGTGGGGTGCATTTTGTGCCCGCCTTCACGGGGCTCGGCGCGCCGTACTGGGATCCTTCCGCCCGTGGGGCGATCATCGGCCTGACGCGCGGCAGCAACCGGGCGCATCTGGCGCGTGCCGCGCTCGAGGGGATCGCATTCCAGAGCAGTGATGTGCTGCGCGCCATGGAGCGCGATTCGGGACAACCGCTGATCGAACTGCGTGTGGATGGCGGTGCAAGCGCCAACAATCTACTGATGCAGTTCCAAGCGGACCTGCTGGGCGTGCCGATCGTGCGGCCGGTGGTAACCGAAACGACTGCGCTCGGTGCGGCGTACCTGGCCGGCTTGGGCGCCGGTTATTGGGGCTCCGAGGCCGACGTTGCCGCCAACTGGCGCATCGATCGGCGCTTCGAACCGATGCGCAGCCGTGATTGGGCGCAGCAAAGGCTGCTCAGTTGGTCGCAGGCAGTGCAGCGAGTGCTCTGAGAATGCTGGCACACGCCAACATCGCGAAATGAGTCAGATCCGAATCCCCTACCTAGGCAAATCCAGCCAATATCAGCCTTTTGCTGAACGTGCTTGTCAACACCATCGGCCAAGCCCGGGATGTCGGCAGCGCTGGGCCAAACTATCGTGTCAGCACATCGAACAGCGATAGGGTGATCAAGAGCGCGATTCCAAAAAACCCGATGACCGCGATGATTTTCATCAGCGGATGCGCTGAGCGCAGGTGCATCGAAAATAGCATCACCAGGGCGGCTTGCGTCACGCTGATCGCCAGGTTCAGCGGCGTGTTGGCCCAGCCCAGGGACAGATAGGCGCTGCCCACCGTCACGACCAGCAAGGCCAGCAAGACCAGCCAGACCAGAATGTAGACCATGGGGCGGGTATCGGCGCGGTTGGTCATGATCGGGAGATGAGATAGAGAATCGGAAACACGAACAGCCAAATGACATCGACCAGGTGCCAATAGAGGCCGGTGACGTCAACCGGTGTGAAGTAGGCCGGACTGAACGCATTGCGGGAGGCCATGACCGCGATCGTCGCGATGCAGCCGATGCCAATGAGGACATGCAAGGCGTGTACGCCGGTGATGAAAAAATACAAGTAGAAGAAGAGTTCGACCTGGTCGGCCTGGGGGCCGGCATAGCGAAAATCGAGCGATGGCACGAGGTGTTCGAGGTAGTCAAAGCGATACTCGACGGCCTTGATCGCCAAAAAGGCGCATCCAAGTGCGACGGTCAGCCCCAGCCAGCCCACCAGTGCACGGCGCGCCCCGTGCCGAGCGGCGTGCACGCCCAGCGCCATCGTCAGGCTGCTGGTTACGAGCACCGCGGTGTTGGTGCCGGCCAGGGGCAGGTTGGTCAGGCGGCTGCCGGCGGCAAACGCCTCCGGAAAGCGCACGCGGGTGATCGCGTAGGCGGCGAACAGCACGCCAAAAAACAAGATCTCGGTGGCCAAAAAGATCCAAATGCCCAGGTTCGAGGCCGTGCGCTGCTGCTCGGCGTCGTCAAACTGCGGAGCAACGGCCGTGTCGCCGTTAGCCATGGGGGGCCTGCGCGCGCGAGTAGGCATAGGCTTCCTCGGTCACCACCGGCGTGGTATGGAAATTTTCCGTCGGTGGCGGCGATGCCGTTTCCCATTCCAGGCCCTTGGCGTTCCAGGGATTGGCCGGTGCGCGGGCGCCGTACCGAAGCGACCACAGCAGATAAATGAGCGGCAGCACATAGCCAAAGGCCAGGAGCGAAGCCCCGGCCGAGGAGAGGACGTTCCACACCTGAAATTCGGGTGGATATTCCGGGTAGCGGCGCGGCATGCCCAGATAACCCAGGATGAACTGCGGAAAGAAGGTGAGGTTAAAGCCGATGAAGGTCAGGATCGCTGTAAAGCGCGCCCAGCCCTCCGGGTACATGCGCCCGGTGATCTTCGGCCACCAAAAATGTATTCCGCCGAAGAACCCCATGACGGCGCCGCCCACCATGACGTAGTGAAAGTGCGCGACGACGAAGTAGGTGTCGTGCAGTTGCACGTCTAGCCCCAGCGAGGCAAGAAACAGCCCGGTCAGGCCGCCGATGGTGAACAGGCCGACGAAGCCCAGCGCATAGAGCATGGGCGCCTGAAAGGTAACCTGGCCCTTGTACAGCGTTGCCGTCCAGTTAAACACTTTGATGGCCGAGGGCACCGAGACGAGGAAGGTCAGCAGCGAAAACACCGTTCCGGCGTAGGCCGATTGCCCGCTGACAAACATGTGATGGCCCCAAACCAAAAAACCGAAGGCGGCGATGGCCAGGATCGCATAGGCCATGAAACGATAGCCAAACACCGGGTTGCGGCTAAAGCAGCAGACAATTTCACTGGCAACCCCCATCGCCGGGACGACCATGATGTAGACGGCCGGGTGCGAGTAAAACCAGAACAGGTGCTGGAATAGTAGCGGATCGCCGCCCAACGCCGGGTCGAACACGCCGATGCCGAAGGTGCGCTCGATGGCCATCAGCATCAGGGTCATCGCGAGCACCGGTGTGGCCAAAACGAGGATCAGGCTGGTCGCGTACATCGACCAGATGAACAGCGGCAGGCGAAACCAGGTCATCCCCGGTGCGCGCATCTCGTGGATCGTCACGACGAAATTCAAGCCGGTCAGAATCGACGAAAAGCCGGCGATGAACACGCCGGTGGCGGCCGCAAAGACGTGGGAGCTGCTAAACGTCGTCGAATACGGCGCGTAGAAGGTCCAGCCGGTGTCCACGCCGCCGGCCAGGAGCGCGTAGATGGTAAAAAGGGCGCCGCCGACAAAAAGATACCAGCTGGCCAGGTTTAGGCGCGGAAAAGCCAGGTCGCGTGCCCCGATCATCATGGGAACGAGAAAATTGCCGAGTGTCGCCGGGATCGAGGGGATCAGGAAAAACCAGACCATGATTACGCCATGCATGGTGAAGAGCTTGTTGTAGGTCTCGATGCTGACGAGCTGGCTGTGCGGCGTGAGCAGGTCCAGACGGATCATGGCGGCGGCCGCGCCGCCAATGCCAAAGAGCAGCGTGATCGTGATCACGTACAGAATGCCGATGCGCTTGTGGTCGAGCGTCGTCAACCACGACCGCCAGTTCCAACCGCTACTCAAATAGTTTTCGTGTGACGCGTAGTTTTCGTGTGACGCGATTGCAGCGCTGTTCATGGCGCCACCTCCTGTGTTGCGTTGCCCAGGGACTTGATGTACTCGATGATCTCGAGCAGTTCTTCTTCGCCAATTTGCCCGCGATACGAGGGCATGTTCGCTTCATAGCCGGCCGGCACGTCCTGGGTCGGCAGCAGTACCGCATCGCGTATGAAGCGCTCGTCGGCGAGCACGAATCGGCCGTCGTGCAGCTGGACCGGCCTGCCGAACAGGCCTTCGAGTCTGGGCGCGTGCACGGTGGCCTGCGCGCCGTGGCAGCCACTGCAGCCGAGCTGGCGGTAGCGCTGCGCGCCGCGCGCGGCCATGGTCGGCACGTTGGCGTGCGCCGACAACCAGCCCTCGAAGGCGGCCGGCTCCATGACGACGACCCGCCCGACCATGTGCGAGTGCGCGGCGCCGCAGTACTGCGTGCAAAACAGGTGATACTCGCCGGGGCGGTTGGCCGTGAACCACAGCGTCGTATAGCGCCCGGGCAGGACATCTTGCTTGACGCGAAAGTCCGGGATCGACAAGCTGTGGATCACGTCCTGCGAGGTCATCACGAGTTCGACCGGGCGGTCGGCCGGGACATGCAGCTCGTCGATTTCGCGCTCGCCGCCGGGATGCTCGGCGTGCCACATCCATTGCTTGGCAACGACGTAGATCGGCAGCGCGTCCTTGGGCACCGTCACGCTCTGGTAGTAGACCCTAGCGCTCCAGACGAACATGGCGATAAACAAGACGAGCGGCACGACGGTCCAGATGATCTCGATTCGGCGCATCTTTTTTTCGCGCTCGGCCGCATCGGCCAAGGTCCGCTTGGCGGCCGAGCCCTGGCGGTAGCGGATGGCAAACCAGACCATCAGCACCGCGACCGCCAGCGCGACCACGCCTGACAAGACGAGCCAGGCAAAGTACAGGTTGTCGACCTGGCCGGCCATGGTCGAGGCGCGATCCGGAAAAAACGGCACAGAATCCATGATCACGGTTCCGAGGTCCGGCGGCGGCGCGCGCGCCCGAGCAAGATCCAGGCCAGCGCCAGCAGCCCTAAGAGCATGACGATAGAAGCCACGCGCAGCACCTCGACGATCAGGGCGCTGTAGGGCCCGCTCGTCAGGTCATAGTGAAAACACACCAGCAACAGGCGCTCGATCGGCGAGGCGATCCGGCGTGCGGCGGCTTGGTCGAAGGCGTGCCCCAGTTCGTTGGCGGTAAAGTCAAAACCGAAGAAATAGCGCGCAATTTTGCCCTCCGGGGTGATCAGGACAAAACCGGCCGGGTGCGCATACTGGTGCGTCGCCTGGTCGTAGCCATAGCTAAATCCGACCGACTCCGTGAGGCGGGCGATGTCGGCCGGCGCGCCACTCAGAAAATGCCAGCGCTCGGCCCGTGCGGGGGACAGCAAATTGTCGAGGAACTTGTGCTTGGCCCGATCCGCCACGGCCGGCGAATCCAGCGGATCGATGCTCACGACGAGCATCTGCGCCTGGTCCGCGGCAGCGCCCGAAGTTTGGGCCAGCCGTTGGGCCAGGTTGCGAATCTGGGTCGGACACAGATTCGAGCAGCCATAGTAGGAAAAGACCAAGCCCAGCGGGCTCGTACCCAGGTAGTCGCCAAGCCGCACGGCGTTGCCGCGCTCGTCGCGAAACCGCAGCTCGGCGGGCAGGCTGCGATCCAGGTGCCGCGCAAAATCCACGGTGCCGGTGAAACCGCGACGGCTAACGTCGGTGCTCGCGGCTGACGGTGTGGCCAGCAGCAGGGCGAAGGCGACGGCCATCATCGCGCCGGTTAGGGCTTTCATCGTGTCTGCCCCCGGCCTGGCTGCGGCGCAGCCGGGTCCGCCGGCTTGATCCCTGAGGTAACTGCCTGCGTGGCCACCAATTCCATCGCGCGCTCGATCGGAATCTGCACGACGCCGCCGGTGCGGTCGACCCAGCGGTAGCCCTCGAGTGCCGTCGCCTTGCCGCGGCGGTAGGTGCGCAGCTCGTCTTGCGGCGCGCTTTGCAGGGTCGCAAAGGGCGCAGGCGCCGACCCCTCGGCGGCTGGCGCGGCATGGGTGGCCGGATGGGGGATGCGAAAGCCGCCCAGCATGGCAAGGGCCGCCGCCGCCGTGACGATCAGCAGTACCACGACGCCCAGCGAAAACCAGCGCACGTAGCTCACGTCCAGATCGAAGATCTCGTGTCCGCGTTTCACGGCCGGCACGTTGCCCTTAGGTGTGTTGTGCGCCATGCTCATCGGTTCTTTGGGCACGGGCGCCGCGCAGCGGGTCGGCCGCCGGGAGTGCGATCACGAAGATCAAGCAGCCCAGCCAGAGCCCGCCGATGGCCAGCAGCGCGCCCAAATCGCTCCACTGCAGTTCGAAGCCGCGCGGGCGAAAGATCGGCACGACCAGCCAGAAGCTATCGGCTAGGCAGGCCAGCAGCACGAGGGCGGCCACCGCCGCCAGCACCGCCGGTGCTCGCTTGGCGCCACGCGAAAGCAGGAGCAAAAAGGGCAGCACAAAGTGCGCGACGACCACGAAGGAGGTCAGGGCGCTCCAGCTGGTTCGGCTGCGCAGCAAGTACCAGGGAATCTCGTCGGGCAGGTCTTCGATCCAGATGATCAAAAACTGCATCAGTGCCAGATACGCCCACACCAGCACCAGCGCCAGCGCCAGATTGCCCAGATCGTGAAAGCGCCGGCGCAGCGGCTCGTCGACGTGCCCCGCCAGCGCGTTGGCGCAGACGATGGCGCCGGCCAGCGCCGAGAGCACCTGGCCGATGCCGATGAGCAGGCCAAATACGGTCGAATGCCAAGACGGCGTGAGCGACATCGTCCAGTCGACCGCGGCAAAGGTCGTGGTGATGGCGTACAGGATAAAGCCGACGGCCGAAACCGCCTGTAGCGACGGATCGCGCCGACCGGGGCGGTGCGCCGTTAAAGCACGGTCGCTGCGCAACAGCCGGGCCAGCCCCAGCCAGATGGCAAAATAGACGATCGCCCGCGCGTAAAAAAAGGTCGAGTTCAGGTACCAGAGCTGGCCCGCTACGACACCCGCGTCCGGCGCATCGGCCGTCGTACGCATCCACGGCAACAGCTGGGCGGGCGCAAAAAGTAGCGGCAGGGCCAGTAGCGCGGTCAAGGGAAACAGTCGCAGCGCAGCCTGCAAAAACGGCCCGGCAGCTTGCCCCCAGTCGCCGCCGGTCAGATTGTGCACGACCACCCAGGCCAGGCTGCCCAGCGACAAGCCGAGTACGAACAGCCAGACGAACAGATACGAGGGCAGCCACGACTGGCCGCTTTGCCGGCCGGCCACGAAGAGCAGCAGCGCGCCGGCGCCTGCGGCCAGCAGGCAGGCCGTGCCCAGACGCCGCGCCCCGGGGGTAGCCGCTGCCATCAGGGCGCCTCCCCCAGCAGCACGCGCTGCTCGGCCTGCGGCACGTCATCGATGCTGGCGTGCTGACTGCGCTGCAAGGCGCGCACATAAGCGACGATGGCCCAGCGATCCGGTGGTCCGATCCGATCGGAAAAGGCGTACATCACGCCGTAGCCGCTGGTGATGACATCGAATAGATGAGCGTCCGAAGCCGCGCGCATCGGCGGACTGTGCAGGCTGGCCGGCGCAGGAAAGCCGCGGCGCACGACCATGCCGTCGCCATCGCCGCTCACGCTGTGGCAAGGCGCGCAATAGATGTCGTAGCGCTCGCGCCCGCGCCGCAGGGCGTCGATCGTCACCGGCGGCGGCGTACGTACGGGCTGCGTGCGCGCAGCCGGGACCATCCCCAAGGCCCCGCCCGGGTCGCGCGCCGTGGCGCCCGCGGCCCAGTCCGGCAGCGCGAGATCGCCCTGGCGGCCGCTGGACGAACCGGCGAGGGCACCGGCGCTACGCACGACGACGCCCGGCTCCAAGGAACGGGCCGACTGACCGTCGGGCCACAGGCTGCTCTCCACGAGCGGTCGGTAACTGGGCTGCTCATACATGTTGCGCATGGCTTTTTCACAGCCCGGCAGCAACCAAACACACAGGCCGCCCAAAAGGAGTCGGACGATCGAGGAAACGCGCCTTGGCATGGTTCGACCCACGACTGGTCCGCTACGCATCGACCGGGCTGACGCGCACGGGCTGCAGGCGCTCGAGAAAATCGCGCGTCTGCAGCACATCGTAATGCGGATCGGCAGCTTCGATACACAGGAAAAAGCGATCGCTTGATGCGGCCGCAAAACCGGCATCGTTAAAGACCGGGTGGTAGAGCCGGGGCAATCGGCTACGCAGCAGCACCCCGAAAAATACCGCCAGCGCGGCACCCAGTACCGTCATCTCGAAGGTGGACGGAATCAAACCGGGCCAGGCCGGCGTGCGTCCGCCGATGTTCAGGGGATAGTCGACGGTCACGCTCAACCATTGCAGGGCGAAGGTGCCGACCCCGCCGACGATGCCGCCGATGAGCGCAAGCCGCGGCAGCCCCTCGTCGGCCGATCCCAGCGCTTCGACCAGGCCCTCGATCGGCATCGGTGCGTACGCCTCGAGCTGCCGATAGCCGGCGCCATGTGCGGCGCGCGCCGCATGCAGCAAGGCCGCCGGGCTGGAAAACTCGGCAAGCAAGCCGTGCGCCGATTCGCCGGGTTTCATGAGGCACCTCGCTCGTGGGTCAGCAATTCGCGCATTTCGCACATGGAAATCAAGGGCACGAAACGCACGAAAAGCAGCAGCAGCCAGCCAAAAAAGCCGATCGAGCCAACCAGTATCGTCCAGTCCCAGATGGTCGGGTAAAACATGCCCCAGGCCGAGGGCAGAAAATCGCGGTGTTGGCTGGTGACGATCAGCATGAAGCGCTCGAGCCACATGCCCACGTTGATCAGGATGCTGATGCCAAACAGCACCCAGGGTGCGTGGCGCACGCGCCGCGACCACAAGGCCTGTGGCACGACGACGACGCAAAAAATCAAGGACCAGTAGACCGGTGCATACGGCCCGCGCATGCGGTTAAGGGCCGTGTAGATCTCGTATCGATCGGCACTGTACCAGGCCATGAAGAGCTCCATGACGTAGCTGTAGGCCACCACCAGGCCCATGGCAAGAATCAGCTTGGCCAGATTGTCCAGGTGTCGCTCGGTGATGAAATCGCCCAGATCAAAGGCGCGCCGCAGCAAAACGACGATGGTCATCGCCATGGCAAAACCGGAAAACATCGCGCCGGCGACAAAAAATGGCGGAAAGATCGTCGAGTGCCAGCCCGGCGTATTGCCGGTCGCAAAGTCCAGACCGACCACGCTATGCACGGAAACCACCAGGGGCACGGCCAGTCCGGCGAGCAGCAGCTGCGCGCTTTGGCGCCGTTGCCACTGGCGCGCCTCGCCGCGCCAGCCCAGCGCCAGCAGGCCGTAGGTAATTTGTACGCCGCGCCCGCGCGCCCGATCGCGCAAGGTGGCAAAGTCCGGGATCAGTCCCAGATACCAAAACATCAGCGAAAGCAGCAAGTAGGCCAAAATCGCGAAAAAGTCCCAAACCAGCGGGCTGCGCCACTGGGGCCACAGGCCCATCACGTTGGGATAGGGCATCAGCCAATAGAAGAACCAGGGCCGGCCCAGGTGGATGATCGGAAACATGCCGGCGATCGCCAGGGCGAAGACCGTCATGGCCTCGGCAAAGCGACTGATCGAGGCGCCCCACGGCTGGCGCGTCAGATGCAGCGCCGCCGAAATGAAGGTCCCGGACATGGCGATGGCGATCCACCAGACGTAGTTGGTGATGTCAAAAGCCCATACCACCGGGACATTCAATCCCCAAATGCCAACCCCGTTGTAGAACAAGTAGCCGATCGCGCCAAACCAGACCAACGTCAGCACCGAACACGCGGCAAAGGCGATCAGCCACCAGCGCGCCGTGCGCGTCGTGAGCACGATGCCGCTGATCTTTTCCGAAATCGAGCTGTAGGAGTGCGCGCCGGGCAAAATCGCCGCTGCGAGCGCATGGGCCCCGTGATCGCCCCCGCGCGCTTCAGGTGGCGTACCAGGCAAGAGGATGTCGGGTGCGACGCTGCTCATGTCAGCTGCCCGCCTTGGCATCCCCGGCGGGGGTGTCTAGCAGCTCGGGATTGGGGTTGCTCAATTTGGCCAGGTAGGTCGTGCGCGGCCGCGTGTTGAGCTCGCTCAGCAAGGCGTAGTCGAGTGGGGAGGCCTTGGCCTGGTTGACCTGACTGCGTGGATCATTGAGATCGCCAAAGACGATCGCCCTGGTCGGGCAGACCGCCTGGCATGCCGTGACGACGTCCCCGTCGACCAGGCGCTGATTGCCTTTTTCGGCTTCGATCCGCGCGTTGGTGATGCGCTGCACGCAGTACGTGCACTTTTCCATCACGCCGCGCATGCGCACCGTCACCTCCGGATTGCGCTGCGCCTTGAGGCTTTCCGTGTCCTCGTCGGCGTATTGGAGAAAATTAAAGCGGCGCACCTTGTAGGGACAGTTGTTCGAGCAAAACCGCGTGCCGATGCAGCGGTTGTACACCTGCAAATTCAGTCCCTCCGAATCGTGGACCGTCGCTTCGACCGGGCAAACGGCCTCGCAGGGCGCCCGCTCGCAATGCATGCACGGCACCGGCTGGAAGTAGGTGCGCGGCTGCTCGGCCGCGCCCTCGTAGTAGCGATCGACGCGGATCCAGTGCATTTCGCGCCCGCGCCGCACTTCGGTCTTGCCGACGATCGGTATGTTGTTCTCGGCCTGGCAGGCGATCGTGCAGGCACTGCAGCCGATGCAAGCATCCAGATTGATGCTCATCGCCCAGGCATAGCCATCATAGTGCACGGGTTCATACATGCTTGGATTGGGCCGATGCGCGTCCGCTGCGACGAGCGAGGGATCGCGCCGGAATTGAGCCAGCGTCGTCGCCCGTACCGGCCGGCGGCCCTCCATCGAGAAATGGTGCTGCGTGGTGGCCAGCCGCACTTTGGCCCCGGTCTTGCGAACTTGCAGCCCGTGTGCGTGCCAGGGCTCGTCGGACTGGCGCAGCAAATAGGCGTCAAACCCGGCGCCATTGCCGATCCGCCCGGCCCGGCTGCGTCCATAGCCGAGGGTCACCGTGACCGTCGCTTCGGGCTGGCCGGGAACGATCCACACCGGTGCCAGGACCACGGCACCGCGATATCGCAGTTCGACCTGGTCTTCGTTGACTAGCCCCAGACGCTGGGCCAGCTTCGGACCCACCAGGGCGGCGTTGTCCCAGGTCAGCTTGGTCAAGGGCTTGGGCAATTCCTGCAGCCAGGCATTGTTGGCAAAGCGCCCATCCCAGACCGTCGGGTCGGGGGCAAAGACCAGGTCGAGTTCCGTGCTGTCAGCAGCCGGCGCAGCCGGCTCGCGCAAAAAGTCCGATCGGATCAACGCCGGCCGCGCAGGCAGTTGCGAGCCTTCGAACGCGCCGCGATGCAGCGCCTGGTCCCACAGCGCGTCAAGGTCTGTCTGCGGGCGGGCCTTGGTCCAAAAATCGCGCACCGTCTGGTAGTCGTTCGAAGCCGTCTGGCCGAGTAAGAGCGCCAACAGCTCGTGCGCCGATTTGCCGCCGTACAGCGGCGCGATCAAGGGTTGCTGGATGGCGACCGTGCCGTCAAAGGCGCGGGTGTCGGACCAGCTCTCGAGAAAATGCGCCTGCGGGATCTGCCAGTCGCAAAGGGCCGAGGTTTCGTCATCGTAAAGACTCAGATGGACGCTCAAGCCGACTTTGGCCAGGCGCTCGCCAAAGAGCCGATCGGCCGGCGCGTTGTACACCGGGTTGCCCCCGAGCAGGATGAGCGTGTCAACCTGCCCGGCCGCCATGTCCTCGGCCAGGACGCGCAGCGACTCGCCCTGGGGCTCCGCCAGGGCCAGGATCGGCGCGGTATAGCTCACCGTGCGGCCGACGTTGCCCAGCGCCTCATTGATCGCGTGGGCCAGCGCATGCACGATGGGCGGCTGTGCGTCGCCGACCACGACCAAGGCGCGCCCGGCGTTGAGCTTTAAGTCGCGCGCGCAGGCGGCCAGCGCGCCGCTGGGCAGTACCGCCGCATCCAGCGTGCCGGCGACCGGCAGGCCCAGGGCTTGCGCCAAGGCGCGGGCGATCGGCTCGATCTGGCCAAATCGTGCGGCGTATCGATGGTCGGCAAAACTGCCCGTGAGTGTCGGCGTGCACTCGACGACGTAGAGCCGGCCCGGATCGGGCTGGGCATCGCCGCCGCGGCGCGCGGTCACAAAATCGTGCGCGTAGCGTACGCCGGGGGCGCCAAGAAAATCGCTGTCCAGGCTCAAGACCACGCGCGCCTGGTCGTAGTGATAACGCGCTTCGAGGACTTCGCCAAAAGCCAGGCGGCTGCCCTCGTAGGCCTGGTCGCGATTGATCGGCTGATACTGGTGCCAGCGTGCGCCTGGGAAGCGCTCGAGCAGGGCGTGTAACTGGTCGGCGAGCGTTGGCGAAGAGACGCTCTCGGTCAGGATGCGCAGTCCGGTCCCGGCGTTGACAGACAGGCGGCTGATCCGGGCGCTCAGTGCGGCAACAAAGGCGTCCCAGGTACTCACCTGACCGCGGTGCAGCACGGCTTGGGCGCGATCCGGGTCCCACAGATCGAGCACCGCGGCCTGGGCGAAGATGTCGGTCGCACCCAGGCTACCTGGGTGCGAGGGATTGCCTTCGATTTTGGTCGGCCGGCCGTAGTTGCTTTTGACCAGTAGCCCCTGCGCGGCGCCGCACAGATTGGCGACGGTCGCAAAATACAGGGGATCGCCGGCCACCAGCTGCGGCGGCGCGTGCACATAGGGCACGATCGTTTGTTGCGGCGCGCGGCTGCAGCCGCCGGCGCCAGCCAGCGACAAGGACGCGGCCGTGAGGCGCAGGAATTGGCGTCGATCGAACGCGGGGAAGTCGACCGGCGAGGTGGACGGCTGCCCACGGCGATCATCGCTGCCGGATGCGGCGTGCGCCGGCAACTGTTCCAGGCTGCGCCAAAGCGGCGCAGGCTCGTTGATGGCGTCTTGGCCGAACGCAACCTCACGGATGTCGATGGGAGGCATTTTATTTGTCTAGCGATGACAGTTGGAGCAGTCGGTCAAGCGGCGAGGATCGATCTGATAGGCCGCCAACAGCAGCCGGCCCTGCTCGAGCTGATCGGGCGGCGGTCGCCAGTTCATGTCAAACACGCTGCTGCGCGGACGCAGGTATTTTTCCGGAGCGCGGTGGCAGCCCAGGCACCACGACATTTCCAGGGACTGGGTGCGCCACACGAGGGGCATCTGGTCCACCTGCCCGTGACAGGTCGAGCAGCCGATACCCTTGGAGATGTGTATGTCGTGGTGAAAATAGACAAAGTCGGGCAGGCGGTGCACGCGGATCCAGCGCAGCGGGCGGTCGTCGCGAAAACTCGCGGCAACCGGTGCGAGGATCGACTGCCCCTTGAACAACTGGGAATGGCAGGTCATGCAGGTTGAGGTCGGCGGTAACCCGGCAAAGGCCGCGGTTTCCACCGATGCATGGCAAAATCGGCAATCCAGACCGACGTCGCTGACGTGATGCTTGTGACTGAAGGGGGGAATCTGCGTGACCGGGGAATTGATGGGCGGCGACTCGGCGATGACCGTGCGCCAGAGCAAGATGCCAGCAACGCAGGCAATCAAAACTACACTCGCGCCGAACTTCAGCGCGAAAATCTGCTCGGGTCGAAAGACCTGCGCCATGACGCCTGACCAGTGCTCTCCGTTCGGCTTCGCCTTGAGCGACGAATTTCAGTCCTGCGGCAAAAGCGCGGCGTCGCAAATACCCATGTCTCGCAGCCCAGCCCAGC
>CABEDP010000120.1_pt1 | contig 16908 bp, 20 predicted proteins | sample 3423091 | NCBI WGS metagenome assembly CABEDP01 (sample SAMEA5534331, study PRJEB31848) | metagenome | biome: tundra; feature: field; material: soil | place: USA | collected 2013-05 | depth 0.15 m | reverse complement strand
CGGAAGACCCGGCCAGAAGACTCACCGGTCTTTAAAGTGAAGTATTAATCCGCCATTGACGCTGAACCCTGGGAGCAGGCCAGACGCATGCCAAAATGGAAGATAACCCATGCTTGATGCTCAAATAAAGTAGTGCGACAACTTTGACAGATAGCCCGCAGCGCCACGTGAATGATCAGCGTGGTGTGGCTATCTAGATGCCCGAGTTATCTCGTGATGCATGGCCGCTAACGTGTATCAATCTTCGTTTCGTGCGTACCCCAACTCAACCGAAGACGCCGTATTCTACTTGCAGGACTTCGCCAGTGGCGGTGTTCACCAGAAGCGCGTCGGCGCCGACGCGCACCCATTCATAGCCCGCTGGTGGCACTTCAAGGGCAAAGAGCCAGTAGTCCGCTAGAGTGTATTGCGAAGCCCAATAAGCGCGTGGCAGGATTTGGCCATAACCCCAGCGGCGCGCCGTCCAGCCCACGGGACGGTGGTAGGGTCCGATCTTGTAACTCCGCGCGGCTTGGAAGTTGTGCTGATAGGCAGCGCGATCCGGCGTGCTTGGCCGGGCGTTCCAGCCTTTCGGTTCAGTGACGCGCTGATAGCCGCTGGGGCCGGGATGGGACTCTCCCTGGCGCGCCGCGGGCTTCGCGCCGCCGCCGTGCTCATGCTCCGGCTCGGCCGCCACGGCCCCTCCTGCCAAAATAAGAGCGACCGCTAGAGCAAGGCCGACCTTTAGTCCATGCGCCATAGAATTTCTCCATTGGTTTGCGTCGAAATCATAGGCTCGATGGTGAGAGATGGCAAAAGCCGCCAAGACGCACTCGCCATAACGCATCGGCATCCAATTCGCTTTCCTCCGACCGGTCTGCATCACGTAAGCGGAGTCGATGTTGCCCGGCCACTCTCCCGGACCGCTTCTGCCCCATGATACCCGTACCGCAGCAGCGACCAATGCGCTCGATGCCGGCGCGGACATCGCCAAGGTCCAGGAGTGGCTCGGACGTGCGAATATCAGCACGACTCGGGTGTACGATCACCAGAAGACGCGTCCGGAGGATTCGCCGGTTTTTTCGCTAACTCGTGCGCCGGGCGGTACTCTCCGGCCGCGCGGACGGCGCCGACCCCGATGGCAGATAGCAGCGCGCCACGGTGCCGGTGCTTCGCCGGCGACCTCGACGGTGCCATGAGCATCAGGTACCGCTGTCTTTAGTCGGGGTCACGCTCCCCAAAGTCGATTGCACGGCGAGCTGCCAGCTCTTCACCACGGAATTCGCAAGGCTCTCCTGGTCGTCGGCAATCTCCCTCCAGAAATCGAGCGCAGTGGCAGCGCGAAGCGTCAGGTGGCCGTCGGCTTCGCCGTTCGATATCTCGACCGTCATGCCGATTCGGCGCGCCAACGACAGCATCGGTAAGTTGTCCGCCAGGCAGTGAATGATCAGGGCTTTGAGCCCTCGCGCCCGAGCGTAGCTCGCGGAGCGGCAAAGCAGGGCCCTGGCGAGCCCTTTGCGCCGATAGGTGGGAAGAACGGAAAGTCCCACCTCGAGTTCCTCTGCAGACTGCGCGAGCTGGCCAACGGCGACGAGTGCGCGATCGGGATCGAAGATGCCGTAGGACGGAATGCCGGCCGCACTCCACTGATCCAGGTATTTGGTAACGGCTTCGGGCTTGATGGAGTGGCAGAATCGATTAGACAGATCCTCCGTACCGAGCGCCGCAAAATGTGCCTCGAGCGCGAAGCGATCGCGAGGCAGAGACAAGCGAACGATGGCCGTCACGGCGTGCCCTCGCGTGGATATGCTGCGTCGGCGGCGCGACGCTGGATCAAAGCAGCGACTGCTCGCTCACGGAGTCCGCTTGCAGCGCGACGGCTTTGTCCTGCGAATCGCCCCTGCAGAGCGCACGCGCAACCAGGCGATGGTCGTGTGCATCTCTGGCCGTCATCGTCAGTTCCCACCGCGCTCGCGTTGACCAGGCCATTGTTAAGGTGGTCTGATTCGCGGAGCTTGATGGCACTCGTCTGCTTCAAGATGGAGGTCATAAACGCCGCGACGCAGCTATCCATCGCGGCCGGCGGGTTCTCGGCGCAAGCCAGCGTAGGCACAGCGGCGACACCCGCAATGACAATGAGGGTCATGATGAATGGTCTATGCAATGTGTCGGCTCCAATTCGAGTGGAGGGGACTCGATGTGGGAACCGTAGCGATGCGCTCGGGCGGCGACAAGCGATAAATTCCTGAGCGAGGCCAAACTCGGCTCATGCATGGCTCCACAGTGTCTTTTGCCGGCGACAACTTTTGAGCATTTCAGTTATCAAATTCGTTCCCGCAAGCCTTCACGCTCCGGGCCTCCTCCGGTACAACTGATCAAATCGCCGCTCGAGCTTCGAATTCGTTCCCCGCACCTGGTCGATCACCTTCTTCGCCCAGTCAAAGTATTGCCGCTTCCGCTCGATGGACCAGTCCTTGGGCGGTGATGCCAGGATATCCCTCAAGATGCCGGCAACCTTCGTTCCAAACAGGCGTCGAAGCTCGGTGCCGGTTGTCTTGGTATCTTCGATCGTATCGTGGAGCAGGTACCCCCAAATTCCATGAAGGGGCAATTTCCTACCGTCGACTAGGCTCTGCGATCGATTACTCGCATATTAGCGCCGCATCAGCCACGCCGCTAACGAGAGGACCGCGCTCACGATCAGCATGGTCGTGATCGGGAAAATGAACTTGAATCCCGGGCGGTCGATGAAGATGTCGCCGGGCAGATGGAACAAATGCATCCTCTTGAGCCACGACCAGAGCAGACCAGCGATGATGAATCCAATGCCGAGGATGAGGAGAAGCCGGTTCATTGTCATTCGTGTCGTTCAGACCAATTCGTGCAAGGATCCGGCGCCGCTCACGATGACGTCTTCACGAAGGATAACGTCCTTAAATGGGCACATCAGTTTACTTTGAACGCCCATACCGGGACCGACTCCGAGGCCTTTCGGCACGCCCGCCTACCTTTTGTGCAAGAACTCGCCACTCCCCGAGTAAGGGCATTTTATCACCTCGCCGCAATCCAAGAATTCCCGAAACTGTTGGTAACTGAGAGTTCGCCAATAAGTAGAATGAAGGGGATTACTTTAAACCCCCGAGCCAAGGGTTTGCGCGTTCGACATGGGTGGGCAATAGGTCTGGATCCCCTCCCTATTTTCCATGGGGCCCGGCATCCATACGCGCTCGTCGAGATGGTCCGGGTGCAAAGTCCGCAAGTCAACGCCAAAAGTCGGGCAAGTCGGCAATGCACTATCAAAAAACTGGATGGGAAAGTTACTGCATATGCCGCCATCGGAGAAATAGACACCGGTGGCTTTCCGACGGCCGAGAATCCTCCACAAGCCAAAGGGCAGGCGAAAGGGACGCCCAAGGTTCAGGCTCGTCGTAATCATGGCCAGATCGATCACGCGAGGTGCGCTGTCCGAAGGTCTATCCCAAAGTTGCCCCTGGATGCGAAGTGGTCCAGCCCAGAGCTCACCGAAGGTCAGGGGCTCCTCTGATAGCTTGCCTGCCAATCGACTCAGGTAGTGGTGTAGCCATGACGTGAGCGGCTCTTGAGCTTGGCCCTCGCCCGCCGTCCCGGGCATGCCGTTGCAAAGCCCGAAGTAATTGGTCGGCAACTCGCGACCGAGGCAGAGAATCGCACCAACGGCTGCTCCTGCAAACGCCCCGATGATCGCGAAGAGTATGGCCAGCAGAGCCCCAAAACCCCACGCATACCAGTACACAATGAACCCTGGGAGCGCCCCGACGATCGCCCCCAGTGGAAACTTCACGAGTGCTTGAATCCCAATGGCCCGCACTCGGCCGCCCGCAGATGTGGCGTTTAGTCCCGCCCTTAATAATGCGAACAACGGCGTCAAAGCCCGCTGAGGCTGAAATAGCATAAATAGCATCGAGTCCGCGCTCCCTGGGTGGAATAACTAACACCATTCCAAAGCACCCGGGCGGCTCGGCTCAATTGGGCTCGTCGGAGCTACCGTTCTCCATTTCCAGCATCGGCAGCTCCTGCTGCGCCAACCCTTGGATCTCCCCACCTATGCCGAGCAATTGCGCTACGCCCGCCTGCAACTGTTTCTCCCGACGGGCCCACCGCTGGGTCGTCACATTCTTTTCAGATTCCAGCTCCTCGCGCATTTTCTTGAACGTCTCATAAATCGCCTTTAACTTGTGTGCAAACTGCGGCGAGGTCAGATAGTCATACAACGCCTCCATCTTCTCGCCCCTACCGGCAGAGACAGCTCTCTGGCGATTCAGATCGATCAGCGCGCCTCGCAATGCTTCGGCAACGCCAAACGCCGTGACACTCTGCGTGACCCAAACGTCTTCGTAAGGCGCGAAAAGCGCCCCAGCGGGCCAGTCCTTCGGCAGTGCACCCGGCATCGTGACCAGGATCCCGACCGCTGCGCCACTGGCGCGCATGTCTTCTTTGAGCTTATCGATCCACTGCGGGCTCCAATCCTTCGCGCGCTTGGTCTCCCAGAGGATGATCCCCGCAGACTGACCGGTACGGCTCACAACGTGCTGCAGCACATCCCCGCCCCGCTGCCCCTTCTTGATCGCTTCAATCGTATCGAGCGGAAACGAGCGTCGAAGTCCCTCTTCGATGGCGAGCTCCAGCACCTCACCCTGCAACTGTTGGGAACCCTGGCTGGCCTTGGCCTGGGCTTCCGCGAGTTTGGCAGCCATGTCATCGATCTTCTTTTGCAATTCTGCCTTCTCCAGCGCTGACCTCTCCTGCTCCTGCATCCTCACGATTGAGTCGCGCTCAGCCACTCGTGCATCGACTTGGCGTTGTACATCCAGCGCCATGGCGGCCTTTTCATCCTGCAATCGCTGCCGCTCTTCCCTGAGCCCCAACTGCTCGGCCTGGAACGCCTGCAGCCTGAGGTTTTGTTCGGCGAGCCGCTTTTCATAGCCTTGCCGCTCGTTCGCGACCAGCTCCGCGGCGCGCGTCGCTGCGACTTCCGCAATCTGCGTCTCGATGCTCCGCTCCCGAGCCAACAGCGCGGCTTCTCGCTGATCCAATGCCGCAATCATTGCTTGGCTCGCGGCGAGCTGTTCCTTCAGCGCATCGATCTGTGGTGCAAACGACTGGGCCGTCAGCGCACGCACTTCCGCCAGCGCCTGGGCATGAGCGGATTCGCGCTCGGCCGCAATCTTCTGGGCGTGTCGATCGGCACCGACGCGCTCCTCTTCGCGTAGCGTGGCGAGGGCGGCGGCGCTCGCTTCCTCCACGCTTTCAAGCGCCTTCCTGGCGAATCCGTCTGCCAACGCAAACTCTCGTTCACAGTGGGGACACGTGATGCGCGTATCCGGAATGAGCAGCAAGCGAGCTGAGGATTGGCTCATGATAGGTCTGCCTTCTTGCGTTAAAGGTCGCTGCGGATGCGAAAGCTCCGCTGGTCAGGTCGCTGTAGGGGCCACATAGGGTTCTCGCTCCTCGCGAACTTGTTCTCCGGTGAAGGGATCACTGGCCACTTTAGGCAGGCTCGTCTCCGCTCTTTTTTGTTTGAGCCATTCGCCGGCGACGTAGATCCGCCCGCGCTTCTCGCCCTGCGCCACAAGCAAGCCGGCGGCCACCAATGCCCCCAAATCGCGGCTCGCCACGGCATCGGACACCTCGGCGGCCTTCCTATAGGTTGCGTTCCGGACGCGGTAGCCGAAGGCGGCATCGTGGAGTGCCAGCATCATGCGTTCCTGCAATCCACGCCGCTTAACCTCCGTCTCCAGCTCTGACCAGAGACGGGCGGCTTCCTGCGAACGACGCAGCAGCGTTTCGGCCTGACGAAAATGGGCGGTCAGGCAAAACTTGACCCACGGCAACGGATCGCGGTCCGCGTGCCAAGATGCCTGCCCGACGTCCGCGAGCACCTGGTAGTAGGCGCTCGTATTGTGTCCGAGGTACTCCTCGATACTGGAAAAGTAGGGATCGAGAATTCCCTCGCGCGCGAGCACCAGCGTCTGCAGCGCGCGGGCCATACGGCCGTTTCCATCGGAAAACGGATGAATCATGACGAGGTTCAGGTGCGCCAGTGCTGCGCGCACCATGATCGGCAACGGGCTCGCCGCATTGAGCGAGGCAACCAATTCGTCCATCAACCCTGGAACGAGCGCCGCGTCCGGACCTTCGTACACCATCTCTGCGGTCGGCTCGCGACGCACGTAAATGACGCCCGGTCGCCACCGCCCCGGATGCTTGCCCAGGTCATAGCTCAGCATCATGTAGTGAAGGCTTCGTAGCATCGCCTCGTGATGCGCGAAGTGCGAATCGTCGGCGAGCTGCAGGATGTAGGTCATTGCCTCTCGGTAGCCACGCACGGCAAGCCACGGCTCAGTACGCTCATCGATCATCGGCTCCTCGCCTTCTACCGCCGCGACTGCGTCATCCACGGTGACGTGATAGCCCTCGATGCTGTTGGATCCTTGGATGGCACGCGCGAATTCCGAACGCCGCAATAGTCCGGTCCACCGCCTCGGTTGCTGCAGCAATAGAAACCGCAGCCGCAGCCGCATCTCATCGACACGCTCTACGACTCGTAGATATTCATCGGGCAATTGGGCGACATTGAAGAGCATATGCGATTACTATCTATCATAGTCGCAGATATTAACAAATACATTTGGAGTTGTTATCCACTAATCATATCCTCGCGGCGACGTGAATTTTTCAACTACTTGTTTTTATTGTGAAAAAGTGCGCCCGACAAAATGACCGCGAGAATACAGCCGGACCCTTAAGGCCCCGTGAGACCAAGACCCAGTAGAGTCGGCTGAACTCTGAAAAGGAACCCGCACGTACGCACCATGCGCCACAACCCGCTTCAGCCGGATTTGAGCTTTTCCTCGGCGTACAGCGACAGCTCGATCATGCGCTCGAGCAGCTGATCGGCCGGTAACCCGGCAAAGTTCTTGAGCACCAGCTCTTTCACGTACAACCGCACCAGGTAGCGCAGTTGCAGGGCGCGATTGCGCGTGGCAAACACAAAGTCGCGGTGACCGCTGTTGACCACGATAATGTTGCGCTCGGCATCGAAGCGGCAACGCCAGAGCTCCCCAGCAGCGCGTTCGAAGGTGTAACCCGGCAATCCCCGCGTTGTGACCACCGCCGGGCTCATCGCGGCTTCGAGGCTGTCGGTGATCGTCACCAGGGCCTCGGCGGTGCAGCTCACTTCCCGCTGCGCGACCGTGACCCGCAGTCGCGTGAGGCCGGGGACCGCCGGTGCCCGATACTCGAGCTCCTGGTCGGCGACGCCCTGCAACGATCCTTCGCCCTCAAGAATCTCCCAATTGAACGTGAGCTCATCCTGAACGCGTCGCCGCGATCGATCGCGCGGCAGCGCTCTGAACGTGCGCACCTCGTTGAGCGGCGTGGTACTCGCGGCCGGGGAGACCACGACGCTGTAGAGCGGCCCCGCGTATTCGAAGAACTGACGCTGCGGGGCATCATGAGACCCCGGCTCGGCCACTCCGGGTACCGCGGCATCGAGCTCAGCGGCCTCCGTAGTCCCGCCAACATTGGGCTTAGCTGCGCCACCCTCGCGGCGCGCACGGCCTTGGATGTCGAACCAGTCGTACTCCTCGCGCGGCAACGCCAGCAGGGCCTCGTGAAACGCCCGTTGGATGGCTTTCAACGATTGCTGACTGGCCTGCTCCTCTTCGGCGCGCTGCTGCTCTTCGATCAAGCCCTTGACGTGGGTCTCCAGGGGCTCGAGCGCCGCCATCAGGGCGGCATAGCGCTCATCGTGGATGATTCCACTGCGGGTACCGGGGGTGAGATTCAGGAACGGCACATCGATCAGGCCCTGCAGGTACCGCGAGACCCAAGGAGCACGATCAAGGCCGGGTAGGCTCGCCAAATCCTCGATGACCCGTGTGCCCGAGCGGGTCAGCGCGACGCGTGAACTGTCAGCCGGTTCAGCCAGGTACAACTCCGCGTACGCATCCCCGTAAGGGGTCCGAATGGGTGGGAGTTGGTGCAGCAACCGCCCCTCAAACTGACGGGGCTCGACTTCATATTGCTTGCGAGCGAGCTTGTCGATGACGGTCACGCGCACCCGCGCGTCCCGGATCCGATCGCGTAGCTCCGAAGCCAGGTACCACTGGATCTTCTCACCGCTCAGGGTGCGAATGCCCTCGAGTAGCGGGCTGATCTTGAGCTCCGTGCCTTTCTCGGCGAAGAGCACACGCCGCGGACTCACGTCATAGCGCGGATCGCCCTTGCTCATGGTCATCTGGTACGCGCGCTGGTCGGTGCCGGTCGAGGTCATGGTCAAACTGTCGCCGACGGTCCAGAAACTCAGGAGGCCAATGCCGAACTCTCCCTGCAGGCCCGAGCCGTTGCCGTCGGCTTTCAGGCGTCGCTTGATCGAGTCGCAGATGTGGGTGGCGACGTACTTGAAGTCGGGGAGCCCGTCGGCATCGCGCGGCACACCGTTGCCGTCATCCTTGATCGAGAGGTAATGCGCGCCGTGCTCGCGGCCGCGAGTGATCGTGATGGTCTTCGCGTGCGCGTCGATGCTGTTCTCGACGAACTCGGCAATCGCTTTGAGCGGATTGCTCTGCGAGAGCGCGATGATGCGGATCGCGTTCCAGTCATCCCCGATCTTGAGCTTGCCGCCGTCGTTAGTCTTGGATTTCATGGGGCCCTATGACGCACATGTCGCGCCTCGACTGCTTACGCTATCGGGCGGATTCTCCCCAAGCATGATGCGATAAACAATGGGTGCTTGTTGCCATGCCATTACAGCCCCAATGTATTCTTGATGTCTTTGGTCAATAAGTACAAATGATGCCGGTCAATACGTGACAGCTCGAAGCCATAGTGCGCGTAGAATTTCGCCGCCTCGTCATCCTTCGCGTGAACGAGTAGCGCACGACTGGCGACGATTTCCTGCGCCAGCAGGAATCTCCGCAGGGTATCCTTCAACAGCGCCGGTCCCAGCCCCCTGCCCTGCTCCGCGTGCTCGACGGCCAGACGCGCAAGCAGCGTGAGTGGTATGGGATATTGCCCAAGGCCTTTGCTGATTCGGCTCGGTGCCGCTGCGGGATCCACTGCCGCAGCAGCCAGGCTGTAGTAGCCGACCACTTCGCTCGCACGGTGTACAACATAGGTGCGTGCCGCGGCGCTCAGCTGATTGACCAGCGCGAATCGCCTCAGGAACGTATTGAGCAGCGGTTTGCCGCAATCAAAGGATGCGAGATCGTGCCTGCTGGTCAGCAACTCCGGCCCCTGAAGGGGAGCCGGACTTGTCATCGTTCCAGCACACTGGGCGATACAAACAGTTTGCGCAACGCTGGAATGTCACGCGGCGGCGCATCGAGCGCAGCGGCGAACTTCCGCAGCGCCTCGGCCGACAACGCGAAACGCGTCTGCTCGTTGAGTGCCAGGTCAGCGGCTTCACGCGCAGCCGCGAGCATAAAGTCGCTTAAGGTCCTACCCTGCAGTTTCGCGGCACGCGTCAGGCGTGACTTGTCGGCAGCCGCCAGGCGGATGGCGACGCGCTCAGATTTGGCTTGGGCGGGCATGTCGAGTTCCTAGGTGCAAGCAAGTGAGTCTGTGCGCACATTGTACGTACAACGCACGTGGCGTTCAAGCTCGCTCCAGGAGCCTTTGCTACTTCGTCGACGGTCCCATCGGCGGCTGCTCCGGCACTTGCGCAGCTGTCCAAAATACGAGGTAATCCTTCTCGGGTACCGTGCGAAATAATGCGGCTTGCGCGCCAGTAAGCTAGTTGGATGTGAAGACCTATCGCCGCCTTGCACGCCTCGCCGTTACGCCGCGTCGACCAAATTCCGTCCCCGTGAGGACGAAACCCTCTTTGGCGCGCGGATCTGAATCTCGATATCGCTGCCGAGCCGTGAGACTTGTAGTGCTTGAGCGCCGAGACCTTCGGTTGATTGATCGACAGTGCGGCGGCGGCCGCGGCTTGAGTCAGCTGACGTCGGGCGTAACACACCCCTAATCGTAACTATTTGTTGCGCTTAGTATTATATCGGCGGGCGTGCTACGCGGATCCCACATCACCTATGCGCTCGAGCACTTCAAGATCGACAATCCGGCCTGGGCTGCCTGGAAAGCTCAGGTCGCCCAATGAACATCGTTCGGAGAAATGAGCGTGGCCGACGACGCGGACGTGATCATTGTGGGCGCGGGACTTGCCGGACTGGTCGCGGCTGCCGAGCTGGCCGAAGCAGCCAAAACAATCATCATTGTCGATCAGGAACCCGAGCAATCTCTCGGTGGTCAGGCGTTTTGGTCACTTGGCGGCATATTTCTCGTCGATTCGCCTGAGCAGCGCAAGATGCGTATCCATGACGCCTACGACCTCGCGCTCGAAGACTGGATGGGGACGGCCGGTTTCGACCGCGAGGAGGATCATTGGCCGCGGAAATGGGCACAAGCCTATGTCGCTTTCGCCGCGGGCGAGAAGCGATCGTGGTTGCACCAACGCGGCATTCGTTTCTTTCCCGTTGTCGGCTGGGCGGAGCGCGGCGGCCACAATGCCATTGGGCACGGCAACTCCGTGCCAAGATTCCATATAACGTGGGGAACCGGGCCCGGCATTCTCGCGCCTTTCGTCGAACGCGTGCGGTTGGCCGCGGATCGCGGGCTGGTTACCTTCAAGTTTCGCCATCGGGTCCGCGGACTCACCAAGTCTGGCGGCGCGGTCGACGGGGTACGTGGTGACATCCTTGAGCCGAGCAGCGCCGAGCGCGGGAGAAAGAGTTCGCGCGAGGTCATCGGTGCATTCGAATTCAAAGCCCAAGCCGTTATCGTCTCATCCGGTGGAATCGGCGCCAATCACGATCTGGTTCGAAGTAACTGGCCTAAGCGCCTGGGCGCGCCACCCAAGCGGATGATCTGCGGGGTTCCGGATCACGTCGACGGCCGTATGTTGGCCATCACCGAGGCCGCCGGCGGGACCATCATCAATCGAGACCGCATGTGGCACTACGTCGAAGGCGTAAAGAACTGGAATCCAATTTGGACCAATCACGCCATCCGCGTCCTGGCTGGCCCCTCCTCGCTTTGGCTCGATGCTGCCGGCAGACGGCTGCCGGCGCCGCTCTATCCCGGCTTCGATACCCTCGCCACACTGCAGCACCTCATGCAGACAGGATTCGATTATTCGTGGTTCATCCTGACCAGGCAGATCATCGAGAAGGAATTCTCACTTTCGGGTTCCGAGCAAAATCCCGATCTCACCGCCAAGAGCTGGAGACAGGTCATCCGGCGCGCGACCGCAGGCATCCCAGGACCGGTCAAAGCCTTTATGGAGCACGGCGAAGACTTCATCGTTGAGCGTGATCTTGCCGTGCTCGTGCAGCGCATGAATTCCCTTGTGGGCGGCGTGCCCCTGCTGAGCCTGGAGGCTGTCGAGCACGAGATTCGTGCCCGCGATCGGCAACTCAACAACCCGTTCTGCAAGGACATGCAGATCAGCGCGATCCGCACTGCACGCGCCTATCTGGGTGACAGACTGACTCGCGCTGTGAAACCCCACAAGCTTCTCGACGCGCGTGCCGGCCCGTTGATCGCCGTGCGTCTGCACATTCTCACCCGGAAGACGTTGGGCGGGTTGCAGACTAACCTCGACAGCCGCGTCCTGGCAGCGGATGGTCAGCCGGTGCCTGGGCTGTATGCCGCGGGCGAGGTCGCCGGATTTGGGGGCGGCGGTATGCATGGCTATAGCGCCCTCGAGGGCACGTTTCTTGGTGGCTGCATCTTCTCCGGTCGCGCCGCCGGGCGAGCTGCCGCAAAATCGGTCGAGTAAAAAGAGCGGGCGGTACGCACGCCAGCGCGTCCGTTCTTTGCGGCAACAGATTCGGGGGTACCCATGTGGCGAACATTTAACGTTGTGATGCGGATTGTCAGTAGCCTAATCGGCGTTGCGATGATCTTGATGGGGACCGTCTGGATCCTCCAAGGCTTCAACCTTGCCTTCCGCGTCGGCTTCATGGTTGGTGACTATCACTGGACCATCTACGGCGCGATGTTGGCTCTGGTCGGCATCGCGCAAGTCGTCTGGAGCAACGCCCGCCAGCTCAGGACCTAAAGCCTTCGAGGCATTGACAAATCCGTAATGAACCGGTCACTCAGTCGTCACGTGGCCGTCGCATTGGTGTCAACGACACGGAGTAGGCTCTGTTCCAGGAAGTCGCAACGGGAGGTTACTCGGATGAATTTCGAATCCCGATTACGCAAGCTGGAGTCGCGCTATCGCGCTACGTTGAGCGCCGCGGGCGCGGCCCAAGCGCATTATATGGCGCTGGCCGGCGAACCCAGCGCCACTGCCTGTGCGATCGAACGCGCGAACGCACAGTGGAAAGAGCTCGAATTACGCAAGCGGTCGATCGTTGAACGAATGGATGATGTCGAGCGACTCGAGCAGGACGCGATGGCTTAGAAACCCAGAGCCCACTTATTCTACGGGCGCTTATCCCCGGGCGATGAAATATCCATCGCAAACCCCACCGTCAGAAGATCGGTATCATTTCTGCCAGAGGCCGATTCCATGAGTCACGTGTCGCTGCACACCGCGGCCATTCAAGTACATCAGGCCAAGCAAGTACAGCCCATCTCAATTGCCCGACTTTGCGGCCGCATTTGGCCCAGCCGAACGCGAGGCTATCGTTGCGCGGTACGCCCGCGCCCTGGTAGTAAGCGCGCGCCAATAGCGCTTCCGCAGCGAGGTCACCCCGCTGCGCGCGCGCCTCGGCACGACGAGCCTCAGCGTTTCCGAGCAACGCATCGCGCATGTCGAACAGCCCCAGCAACACCTCATCCTTGTCGTTGCCCTGTGCGGCTGAGGCTCTTAGCCACTTCTGGGCGTCAGCGTAGAAACCCGCGCCGACTGGATTGTGATAGTCAAAGAGCAGCGTCCCGATTCCGGCCTGGATCCGATCAGGGCTTGAGCTGAGCGCGAATCTCGCCGGGCATGTGCTCGGCGCTGTGAACATTCACATACAGATTGCCGGCTTTGAAGCTCGCGTACTGCTCATCCGTGAGCTTCGAGCCGGGCGGCACGGACCACATGCCATCAGCGCCCTTGGTGAGTGTGATAATCGGCGGGCCGGCCTGGCCGAACGCGCCCTCATGAATGTGCGCCACCGTGCCGTCGATGCCTTTACTCTTGATGGTGCCGCTCACGGATTTGTCGGCAGCGATAGTGATCGTGCCAGTGGCGGTCGCCGAAGTCGTGACCGGAGGCGTCTCTTCGGCGCCGTTCAGCTTCACTTTGACATCCGCAGCCAAGGCCGATCCGATACCCACCGCTAGCGCCGCCGCGGCAATCAACGTGCGTACACGCGGTGTGTTGAAGAACGTATTCATGGTTAACTCCCGGGTGAACTACCGCTATTGAGAGCGGAAACTTCCTTTATCATACGTCATTTCGTGCAGCTGGACCGCCTCACAACCGCCTCGACCATGGGCGCTAATCGGGTTGGTCGCCATTCTGTTGCTGATTCTGTTGGCGTTCCCCGTCCTGGGTCTCGCCGCGAGCCCATTTGATCCGCCGCTTAAGAGTCGGCACGTGCGGCTGAAGGCCGATGTGCAGAACCCTGAGGCCACACGACAGGTGTCCTGCCTCTATTACCGATCTATTGTCGTGAAACAGGTCGATTTTGGGGAAGTGGGGGCAGATCGGCTCGCGCTCCTTGCGTGTAGTGTCTGGCAACGCGATGCGCTGTCGGGACGCGACGGAAGCAAACGAATACGTCATTCCGAGCGATAGCTGGAGCGGCTATTTCAAAGGCGTCAAAGCGGCCTATGCGTTCTTAGAAACTCCGGACGGCATCAACGGCGGCTTAGGGTTCATGGTGCTTCGGGTCTATGACCGCAAGCCGCTGTTCCAGGACACGGCGCAACATGGCCTCCAATCCATTGAGATCCAGGAAGGGACATCGAGGCTTTGCTATCAAAGCGTGTTCCAGGGAAGCTGCTCGGTCGTGAGCGCAGGCACGGCTCTATGAGCGCATCGCGCTCGACAAGTCGGGCGAGCGCCGTGAGGCTGCAGCCTTGAAGAAATTCTTCAGCTAGTGAGCGGCGCGTTGGTAGACAGTCTTGACAAGCTGATAGCATGAGCAAGACGACGCCGTGAGTCCTCTACCGTCCAGGATCTGGATTTCCCCCCGGCTATAGGCGATCAGCTTGCGTCGCTTTAGCGCACTGGCGGCCTCAGAAACCCCCTCGCGCCGCAAACCGAGCATATCCGCCAGGAATTCGTGCGTCAGGCGAAAACTGTCTGAACCCACGCGGTCGCGGGTCATCAAAAGCCAACGCGCCAGGCGCGCTTCCGCGGCGTGAAAACGGTTGCACGCGGCGGTTTGCGAAATCTGCGCCATCAACGCATGGGTGTATCGGAGTAGGGCCTGCTGCAACGGCTTAATTCGGTCGAACTCGGTGCGAAAGCGCGTCGTGGTCATGCGTAATGCATTGCCGCCGCCCTGCACGAGCGCGCGGCCTCCTGAGACATCGACGCCCAGCACAAGGGGCATGCCGGCCATGCCTTCGTTCCCGACCATACCCACCTCGAGCGTTCGGCGTTTATCGACCGCCGTGAGCAACGAGACCAGGCAATTGACGGGAAAATAGACGTGCCGGATTGTATCGCCAGGCTCGTAGAGTATCTTCCCGAAGGCCAAATTGACCGGTTCGAGGTGCGCGCGCAGGCGCTGATATGTCTTTGCTGGAATGCTCGCCAACACGCGATTGGCAGCCGGCTTTTGATCTGTCATTCGACTGACCTCTCGTTTAGTCCCGTTGCCGAGACTGATTGGGCGCAATCGAATCGAGGCACGAAAGCACAGATTGAACCTGAATCGCGACAATGTATGTGCGGCGTCGAACGTAGTGACATATTGCAACCGCGGGGCTTGCGTGCGACGGCTCACAGACTGAGCGCGCAAACTGGCTCAGATTGCTGCCGAGACGTGTCGGCCGTGTTCCGGCGTTTTCTTCGGGAGCAAGTCATGAGTATGAACAAAGACCAGATCCACGGCCGGGTCAAACAAGCGGAAGGCAAGGTCCAGGAGGCCACCGGCAAGATTGTCGGCAACAAGAATCAGGAAACGAACGGCAGCCTCAAGAAGAATCTCGGCCAGCTTCAGTTGGAAGTAGGCAACATCAAACAGGGCTTGAAAGACTCCAAGAAAGGTGCCTGACTGCAACTTTCAAGCAGCCATCATGAAAGAGAAAGCTTGGGCAGTTTGCGGATGTCCTGTGGCAAAGCTGCTGAAAGCAAAAATAACGATGGATGCGAAGCTCGCTTCGTAGATCTGCCTTGTTCAGGCGACCGCTTCGCTGCGCGCGGCGCGCTGCCGGGCGGCCCCGCGCGTTGCGAGCCAGGACCCGAGCAGGATCGACGTAAACGCCGTGATGCCGCCGACGCCGAGGTGTTCGTGCAGCAGCGTGACGCCCAGCAGTGTCGCCACGGCCGGATTGATGTAGGTGATCACGGAGGCGCGCGACGCGCCGGCTTGGCTGATTAAATAGAACAGCAGCAACATGGCCAGTGCCGTGCAGACCGCTCCGAGCACCGCCATGGACGAGAGCGCGAGCGCCGAGGGCATGTGGCTTGGGAAGGCATAGATGGCGAACGGCAGCAACACGATGCTGCTGACCAGCAGGCTCGCTGCCACCGGACCGAACGAGTCCACGCCGCTCAGATGCCGCTGAATGATCAGGGGGCCGATGGCATAACCGAGGGTGGCGAGCAGCATGCAGCCCACGCCGCCCCAACCCTGCGGGCCGGAGATCGTCCCCAGTCCGAGCAGCGCTGCTACGCCGATGAAACCCAGCACCAGCCCCATCAAACGCCAAACGCCCAATGGCTCGTGCAAGCCGAAAAAGCGCGAGAGCAGCGCAATCGTCAGCGGCACCGTGGCGATCAGGATGCCTGTGACCGAGGAGCTGATCCAACGCTCGCCGAATGAGATCGCCGAAAACGGGATCACGAACTCGGCCAACGCAAAGGCGCAGATCGCCGCCTTGTGCGCGCCTATGGCGCACAAGGCGCCACGCTGCCAGGCAATCGGCAGCAGGAGCATCGTGCCGAGTGCGACGCGACCCCACGCGACCACGAACGGCGAGAGTTCCTGAACCGCCAGCTTGATAAAGAAGTAAGGCACGCCCCAGATAATGCCGAGGGCCGCAAAGGCCATCCATCCTCGCCAACTCACAAGTATTGATCCTCCGAGCGCCATGCTAGCAGCATTTGCCCACCTGACGGCCCTACTCGCGCAACGGCCCTCCCCGCGCCACCGACGGCCGCTCACCCATCGCCTGGAACAGCGATGCCGTATCGGCAAGTCGTGCCGCGCGCGCGCGTACCAACGCCACGCGCGCATTCTGGTATTGCTGCCCGGCCGACAACGTTGCAGACCACGGCAGCGCGCCTAAGCGAAAGCGCGCCTGCGCATCCGCTTCGGTGCGCAACGCCGCGTCCGCCGCGCGGCTCGATTGCGCCAGCGCATTGGCGTCCTCATCGAGCGAAGCCAGTGTATCGGCAACGTTCTCGAACGCCGCCAGCACCGTCTGCCGGTACGCCGACTGCGCAGCGTCATAGAGGTCCGCATATTGCCGCTTGCGCGCGCGCAGCGCTCCGCCGTGAAACAGCGGTTGACTCAGCGTCGCACCGACGCTCCAGATCGCCCCGGCGGGGCTGGTGAATGTCGACCAGTCGAAACCGCCGCGTCCATAGCCGGCCGACAGCGCGAGGCTCGGATACAGCAGCGCCGCAGCCGCGCCGGCTTGATTCGCGGCGGAGCGCACGCCCGCCTCGGCCGCGAGGATGTCGGGTCGTTGGTGCAACAAGTCGGAGGGCACCGACACCGGCACCTCTTCCGGCAAGTGCAGCGTCGCAAGCGGCAGCGGTGCCGG
>CABEDP010000109.1_pt1 | contig 17610 bp, 18 predicted proteins | sample 3423091 | NCBI WGS metagenome assembly CABEDP01 (sample SAMEA5534331, study PRJEB31848) | metagenome | biome: tundra; feature: field; material: soil | place: USA | collected 2013-05 | depth 0.15 m | reverse complement strand
CGCTTATCTCGCTCATCTGCCGGGCCGCCGAATCCGCGGAGTTCGGCCCAGACTGCTCCGAAGAGATTCCGAGTGCGCGCCTCTGTGGTGCCGGTTCGCCCCTGCGCTCGCCATGCGGCACTGCCGACCCGCAAACCGCCGATCGCAATCATCGCAAGCAACTGGGCACGCAACTGGCCGGCGTCCCCGCTCACCCGCTCGGCAAGTGCGCCGCCAAGAGTCTCCTCGAGTTCGGCGTATTTCAGGTGATCGCGCGCACTCAGCGCTGGCGTGTCGCAAATAAGCTGATCGATGGCGATGGCTCGAGGATGCGCCGCGCCGACGATTGCGGAAGTTATAGCCTCTTCGACCACTCTGGCCAAAGGCTCAGCGCGCGGGCGCGCACGAACAGCTGCTGCCAGCGCCGTGCCGAAGTCGTCCTGCCATGCGGCGACGACGCCCTCTTTAGTCGGGAAATAGTCGAAAAAGCTGCGTTTGGAGACGTCCGCTGATGCGGCGATATCGTCGACCGTGGTGGCGTCGAATCCTCGCTTGAGAAACAACTCCATAGCCACCTCAGCGATCCGCGCCCGAGTTTGGCGTCGCTTGCGCTCACGCAGGCCCTCGATTGCGTTCATACCGACTGAGCGCGGATCGCTCATAAGCTTACCTATTGCAACGTTGCAGTTAGTGCAATGATATCGGTTCTTGGGCAGTTTCGCAACGGGCTTCGCGTTCGCGGCACGATTCGCAGCCTGAAGGACGAAAGCAAGGTGACGACAATGCGCGCGCTGCTCCCGCGTATCGAGCTGGTGGAGGCCGACAGAACGGGCGGCGCGGTCCGCGGAACAGAGCATCTGATGCGCGTCCGTCACTGGTGCCCTGGGGACGCTTCAGCCTCGATATGCTGAAGACGGTGGCCGAAGGCCAGATGCCCCTGTTCCCGGACAGGGTCAACCATGTGGTCGACGTCCGCGACTGCGCCCGGATGCACATCGCGGTGATGAACAATCCGTCCACTAGCTGAAATCCTGCGTGCGTCCATGGAGAGCATGCTGCAACACGGCTGGATCAAACCGGGTAGGCCCCGGCAGCGGGACAGGAGTGAGAAATTCTACTCAATCACAATCGCGAATGGCGCGCCTCTAGGGACGCCCCGCAGTGAATTGGCTCCGTCCAGCGCCAAAATCAAATGAATTGAGCCCATGAGGTTATGGCACGATCTCAGAATGCCCGACGCCAACTACGATTCACCTGACCAATTGCTGGCCGAGGCGCGATCACTGGTCGCTCTTCCTGCGGGGTCGGTCGAATCGCGGTTGGAGATGCTCCGGTTGTGTTATCGCGAGACGCCGTTTCTGTTCACGCAGGAGATCCTTGAGCTTCTGCGCCAAGCCGGAGAGCGCGCGAAGCAAGCGCGGTCCGTCGACTATGGCGGCCGCGCGCTCGCCTCGCTGAAGGCAGTGTTCGGGTATCCAACGTTTCGCGCCGGGCAGCTGGAAATCATCCAGGCCGTGATGGCCGGGCGGGACTGCCTTGGGGTGATGCCGACAGGGGCCGGGAAGTCAGTGACGTACCAGATCCCGGCGCGTCTCATGGGCGGGGTGACGCTGGTCGTCTCGCCGCTGATTTCGCTTATGAAGGACCAGGTCGACGCGATGAATGAAGTCGGGATCCGCGCGACATTTCTGAACTCCTCGCTCGACGACCCGGAGCGGGCGCGTCGGGCGGCGCGACTGCGGGCCGGAGAGTTCGAATTGCTGTACGCCGCGCCCGAGGGAATCGACGCGTCGGTCGGGCGGCTCGTGGACTCGCTCGATCTGAAGCTGGTCGCAGTCGACGAGGCGCACTGTATCAGCGAATGGGGACACGACTTCCGCCCGTCCTACCGCAACCTCGCCGGCCTGAAACAGCGTTTCAAGGGAATCCCCGTCCTGGCCCTCACCGCCACCGCGACGCCGCGTGTGAAGAACGACATTATTGAGCAGTTGGCGCTGCAGGATCCGCTCGATGTTCGCGGCTCGTTCTTCCGCTCCAACCTCCACCTGTTCGCGGTGAAAAAAGGACAGGGCGACGGCGTGCGCGACATGATCCTGCGCCTTGTCCGCGCTCGCCGCGGCGAGTCCGGAATCATCTACTGCCTGTCGCGCAAAGCGGCCGAGGCGACGGCGGAGTTTCTTCAGGGAAAGGGCGTCCGCGCGGCGGCGTACCACGCAGGAATGACGCCGGCGCAGCGCGCGCAGACCCAGGACCAGTTCAACCGCGACGACCTCGACGTTGTCTGCGCGACGATTGCCTTCGGTATGGGAATTGACAAGTCGAACGTGCGCTTCGTTATCCACCGTGACATGCCGCGCTCGATCGAGGGGTACTACCAGGAGATTGGGCGCGCCGGGCGCGACGGCGCATCCGCCGACTGCGTCCTGTTCTACTCCTGGGCCGATGTCATATCGCTCGACCGCCTCATGGAGAGTTCCGATGTCCAGGACCCCAAGGTCGCGGATCAGCAGCGCCGCGCAGTGCGCCGCATGTTTGATCTCGCCAACGGCCCCGCCTGCCTCTGGCGCCGTCTCGCCGATTATTTCGCGGAAGTGATCGCGGCCTGTGGCGAGTCGTGCGGGAGCTGCATCAAACGCGATATCGTCGCCGATGCGCGCCCGGCCGCCAGCGCGATCGGGACAAAGGATCGGCAGAAAAAGAGCGCGGCGTTCGAGGCCGTGTCGCGGCCACGGGAAGATGTTGACGCGGGGCTATTCGAGCGGCTGCGCGCGCTGCGCAAGAAACTCGCAGACGAACGCAAAGTGCCAGCGTTCGTGGTCTTTAGCGACAGGTCGTTGCAGGATATGGCCGCCCGCAAGCCGCGGACGCGCGACGAGTTCCTCGACCTGCACGGGGTTGGGCAGAAAAAGCTCGAGGAATACGGAAATCCCTTTCTTGCGGAAATTCTCCGGGAACGTTGAGGGTCGCCGCAACGCCCGTCACTCCGGTGGCACCCTTAATGATTCTTAGGAGCCTACGTACCGGTCCATCGCTCACTCATATTCCAGAGCGCCTCTTGTAACTCGACATCGCATGCCAACTGCGAGGCCCGTCGTTCGGCGTGGCATTCGTCGAAATAGCAGCCATTCGTCCGAGCTACCTCGCTTGACAACGCGAGGTACACGGAGCTTCGTGCTCCGGCCTCGGGGTCGATCACGTGACCAAGGAGCGGATTCAAAATGCGCAACCAGCCCGGCAGTAGGTTCGTTGCAACGACCCCAGGGTGCAGGCAATTCGCAGTGCCTTGTGTTGCAGCCAGGCGGCGTGCCAACGCAAATGTATACATGACGTTGACAAGTTTCGACTGCGAATAAGCCGCGCTGGCGTTGTTGATCAGGAGCGTAATCTGGTCGATTGCGCCGCGCAATGCATGCGCGCATTCACGCACGGAACTGAAGGAAGCGAGATCGCAGCGAATCACATGGATCGCTGCTCCGGGCACTTGCGCCAGAATCTCGTCGCGCACATTGCGGGCCGCCGTTAGGTCGCGGCACAACATGACTACGGTGTATCCAGCCTTCGCGAGCTCACGGCTGGTCACGCGCCCGATGCCGTGCGTTGTACCGGAAATAACGGCAATGCCGTTCAATCAATTCACGATGCTATCAGCCAGCGCGCGGCTTCGAGTTCGCCGTGAGATCGCATGCAATCGGCATTCGATCAGGTTGCCCTCAAATTCCCGCGCACAGGCATCCCAACCGGATCGTAACGCCCGCTCGCGGCAGGCTGTAGGATCTATCCGGAGTGCTCGCTCCGCCGCGCGCGCCAGATCGGTATCCAGGGCGCCTGTCACCCCATCCTCGATCACGTCGACTGGGCCCGTCACAGGGTAGGCCGCAACGGGTACGCCACACGCCATGGCCTCGAGATTCACCAGACCAAACGTGTCCGTGAGGCTCGGAAATACCAGGATGTCGGCGGCGGCGAGGTGAGCCGCCAGATCGTCTCCGAAACGAATTCCCGCAAACTGCACTTGTGGAAATTGCGACTTCAGTCGCTGCCTCTCCGGTCCATCGCCGATGACGATTTTCGATCCGGCCCAAGGCATCCTCAAGAACGCGCTCACGTTCTTTTCGACAGCCAGTCGGCCGACATATGCGGCGATCGGACGGGGCAAATCCAGGAACCCCTTGTTGCGGGGCCGGAATAGCTGAGTGTCGACACCACGCTGCCAGCGAACCAGGTTCCTGAAGCCTCTGGCCTTGAGTTGCTCACTGACCGACTGCGTACTGACCATGCAGCGCTCGCCGGCGCCGTGGAACCAGCGCAGCGCCAGGTAGGACGCCCAGATCGGAATCGGCAGGCGCGAACTCAAGTATTGTGGAAACTGCGTGTGGTAGGAGGTGGTAAATCGCAGACCACGGTCGATGCAATATCGGCGCGCCGCCCAGCCCAATGGTCCTTCGGTCGCGATATGCAGTGCGTGCGGCTGAAACGCCGCGATACGCCGCTGCATCAACCGATACGGAAACACTGCGATTCGAATCTCGGCGTAGGTCGGACACGGGATCGTACAAAACTCACGCGGCGTGACCATTCGCACTTCGTGGCCAAAACGGCCTAACCACGCCGCAGTTTGCGCCAATGTGGTCACCACGCCGTTGGTCTGGGGAAACCACGCATCGCTGACAATCATGATTCGTGTCAAGCGGGCTCAATATCCTCTGGTAATACAACTGCGACGCTACAATGGCTTGCTTGCGTGACGATATGATGAATAACTGAAGGCGGTTCTTTTACTGAGGATCGCGTCCACAGCCGGGTAACCGACTGTGATAGGGTCGTCAGAATAGCGTCCTACTGCCGGATCCATGCCGCCTGGATGACCATCTGTCATATCGTTGCAATGAGAGCGATATATTTGCTTCATAGCCGATGTTTGCTTGCACACTGCAAAAGGCAATCACAATGCAAAGTTTCTTGCGCGCGCTTGAGATTCAACGGTGGGACGACCATCGCTATTATCATCACAGCCGTATCAATCAGTCTCTGCATCTACTGAGCGCGATCAGTTTTCTGGCCGCCTATGTCACGATATTCAAAAATCCTGCTGCTTCGGCCTTGATCGGCTGGCTGGTGGCAATGATGAGCCGTCAAATCGGTCATTTTTTCTTTGAGCCCAAATGCTACGACGTGGTCAATCAAGCGACCCACGAGCACAAAGAAGACATCAAGGTCGGCTATAACTTGAGACGCAAAATCGTTTTGCTGTCGATTTGGGCCCTATCGCCGGCCGTGCTGTGGCTGGACCCAACGCTGTTCGGGATCTTCCGGCTCCACTCTAGCAACGCCGATTTCTTTCAGCATATGGGGCAGATCTGGTTGGCTATTGGCTTCGGTGGGCTGCTGTTTCGGACGGTGCAGTTGGTTTTCCTCAAGGACCTGCAGACCGGGCTCGTCTGGCTGACCAAGATAGTCACGGACCCGTTTCACGACATCAAGCTTTACTACCGAGCGCCGCTCCATTTGTTGCGCGGTGAGGTGATCGATCCCATGGAGCTAAACCACGAGCTTGAAGGATCTCCCTGAGCACGCGACGTCTGATGGCCCTATTGCTGAGCTCGTCGCTGCACCACCACCAGGCGTCATCGTGCATTTGCCGGGCGGCCGCTACGAATCGATCGGTGACCTCGGCAAAGTCTGCATCGCTGTAGTCGAGGCTGAAGATCAAGCGTCCCGTGCCCACCCAGCTCAACGCCAGTCCGTGTGCGCGCAGGTAGTATTGGAGCATCCAATTGTATCGCGACGCGCGCGGGTAGCAGACGGTCCAGATTGATGAGAGGTTCGCTACTTGTACGTTCAAATCCAGCTCGTGCAGGCGCTCATTGAGGCGTTCGGCACGAGCATTCCAAACCTCGTCGATGTTGCGATACATTGCCTTAATATCTTCGCCTTCAAGTCGCGTTAGGAATTCATGCATTGCACCCATGACGTAGGGATGGGAGTTGAAGGTCCCTCGGGCAAAGCAAACGTCCGCCGGTCGATCGTCGCGGAAACGTCGCATCAAATCCTTTCGGCCGCACACGACGCCGATCGGAAGGCCGCCGGCCACGGTCTTCCCATAGGTGACCATGTCGGCGCGAACCCCGAAATACTGTTGGGCGCCGCCGCGAGCGAGCCGGAAGCCGACGAATACCTCATCGAAAATCAGCACAATCCTGCGCTCGGTGCACACCGCTCGAAGCTTTTGCAGCCAAGTGGCGTAGCCGGCTCGGTCGAACCGTGCACGGCGCCCGCTGTCCACAAGCATGGAGTCCGATGGGGCGCTGATATTCGGATGCAACGCCTGCAAGGGATTGACCAGCACGCAGGCAATGTCATCGCGGCTGCGCAACACGCGCAGCGTGGTGTCGTCCATATCCTTGAGCGTGTAGGTGTCTCGAGCCGGAATCGGATTGCCGACGCCCGGTTGTACGTCACCCCACCAGCCATGATAGGCGCCGCAGAACCGTACCAGATACCTACGCCGCGTGTGGTAGCGCGCGAGCCGCACCGCCTGCATGACCGATTCGGTACCGGACATGTGGAACGAGACCTCATCGAGGCCGGAGATCTCCCGCAGGCGATGGACGTTGTCTGCCGTTATAGGATGATAGGCACCGAGCACGGGCCCGAGACCGCGGACGCGCTCGCTGCCGCGTTCTATGCATTCCTTGTAAAACTCATAGCCGAAGACGTTGACACCATAGGACCCGGTCAGGTCGTACAGGCGATTCCCGTCAAGGTCCGTGGTTGTCGGGCCGGCCGAGGATTCAACAAAGGAGCCGGCATCGAAGTGCTGACGCACGAGGCGACTGAATTGGAACGGCACGCGATAGCGAGACGTGAATTGCAGATCCGCAATCTCGCCTTGAACATTATTGGTGAACCGGGCCGTCTTGGCGAAACGCTGCGCATACAGTGCGGCGAGCTTCAGAAATCCGGCGCGACGCACTTCGGCGATGTTCCCGGGGGCATCATCGGCGCTAAAGAACTGGACCTCGTCATACTCGTAGAACGGCACGAGCGTAGAAAGCCAGCGCCCAATGCGCGAGTGCCCCGCCAGCGACCGGTGCTTGGCTCGGGAAAGCTCGATGCGCAATTGCAATCGCCTCGACAGAAGTGCCAGGGCAAGTGCGCCAAGGGCAATCAGGATAATCGGAGTGGTCACAGAATTCCTCTGTGGCAATCGTATTTCAGGTGCATGACACTACAATGAACCTCGGTATTGCAATTGTTAGAATTCTGCAGCAGGAGGACATTAATTTTCTGCTTACCAACCGGATCCCGAGGCTTTGGCTGACGCGGTTCATCGGTTGGTTCAGCCGGATTGAGCGGCGGTGGGTCTGTGAACCGAGCATCGGGGTCTGGCGGATGTTTTCGGATCTTGATCTGCAGGAGGCGAAACAAACCAGATTCAAGAGCCTCCACGATTGCTTCGTCCGTGAGCTCAAGGACGGTGCACGGCCGGTGAACGCGGATTCCAGTGTACTGACGAGCCCCTGCGATGCAATTGTTGGAGCAATCGGCCAGGTGGCAGATGAGTCAGTGCTGCAGGCGAAAGGGTTTCCATATCGGCTCATCGACCTTCTCGGTGATGCCGATCTGGTTCGTTACTATGCCAAGGGGTCATATGCGACGCTGCGGCTCACCGCCGGCATGTACCACCGGTTCCACGCGCCGTACGATTGCTGCGTCGAACAAGTGACCTATGTGTCCGGGGATACCTGGAACGTGAACCCAATCGCACTCAAGCGGGTTCACAGTCTATTCTGCAAGAACGAGCGCGCCATCATCCGGTGCCGATTGAATTCCACGGGCCACTTGATCACGCTGGCGCCGATTGCGGCGATTTTAGTGGCCAGCATCCGTCTGCATTTTCTGGACGTGTTGCTGCATCTCAAGTATCGCGGACCCAATGTCATTGCCTGCAATGCGTCGTTACGCAAGGGTCAGGAGATGGGCTGGTTTCAGCACGGCTCTACGATCATCGTGTTCGCACCAGAGGGGCTCTCGTTCTGCGACGGCGTTCGCGATGGATCGGTTATACGCATGGGGCAGCCGCTGTTTAGCGGTGTGGCTCGAGACGCCGGCGCCGTGTCGCCATCCCTGCAGTCCGACCTGTGATAGAAGAGTTACCCATCTGTCCTTAGGGTCATACCCGTATGCAGCTCAGTAAGACCGCTTACTACGCCGACTTCGCAATTTACGCGATAGTGCTGCTCGTATTGATCTCGATTGCCGGCTTGAGCGCAGACTGGGCGGAGCGCCTAAAATGGGTCGCGGCATTTACAACGGGCGGGGCCACTTGGACTTTCCTCGAGTATCTGCTGCACCGTTTCGTGCTGCACCGATTGCCGATCTTCACTGCCATGCACGCCGTTCATCATGCTTCACCCAGAGCGTTCGTTGGTACTCCGACTTGGCTTACCCTCGCAATCCTGTGGCTGGTTTTCTTCCTACCCACATGGTGGGGCTTCTCATTTAATGTGGCGAGCGGACTGATAGCGGGCGTGATGATGGGATTTCTGTGGTACGGCATCTTGCACCATGCCATTCATCACGGTCGACCGCGTGCTCTGGCAGCTCTGGTGTCGACCTGCGCCCATCGCCATCAGCAACATCACTTTTCAGGTCAACCCGGGAACTTTGGTGTCACGATCCCGCTTTGGGACTACCTGTTCGGAACGGTCATTCATGGACGGCGAGTCGACCAGCCCCGGGGTGGGCAGAAAAAAGCGCCAATACGTACGCCAGCCGCTGACAACTAATTGATTTTTAGAGCGCCCCGTTGGGAACTACGCCGCGGCGGCGACCGGCAACGTTCCGGAAACATTCTAGGTTCAGACTCTGGCACGTCACCGGACACCAAACGAGGGGCGACATGGCTGCAAGGACTCAAGACATGGCTAATCATTCCCCATCGAAACATCCCAGGGGCGCCTGCTCAGGCGCAGATGCGCCCGTCGCGCCCGAGCCTCTCCAGGCGGAAGATGCGCTCGAGGCCATCCGGCAAGAACTCGCGGGTCTAATCTAGACTAACGCCGGGCGGGATTGACGGTGACGTGCCCTATTTCACCGCCGCGCGCGAGGCGCTCTACTAACTGTCACAGCGCCGCTCTATCGTTCGGTCGTGGCATCGAATGAAGCATACTCGGTCGCGTGCATCGAGATATTCAGCCGTCTGTGGGCAGAGCTTGATCAATTGTGGGCGCAGGACGCCACCATGCATCTGCAGATTCTCCGACTCGAATTAGCTATCCTGCTTGATGCGTGCGACTCGCCGCGGTGGAAGCTGCTATTGGACGGCGAACAACGTCGGAGTCTCAGGTCTACGTTGGAGGATGTACTTGGCGATCTCGCGGGTGCTGCCCACGCTGCCCCTAGCCTGCCCGTCGAATGGGCGCAGAATCGCTTACTCGACGCGATTCGAGCCACACGCTCAGCGTGCGACGGTGCGTTGGTCGAACAACCGTGGCGCCGCACCGCGTCGTGACCCGTGCTTCGGTCAGCGACCCGTTGGCTCGGACTTTGATCGGCTAAAGCGCCACAGCCGGATCGACGAGGACGTATTGCTCTGCATGGAAGCGTTGCTGCGGCCGGCGTGGGAGTGAGTGAAAAATGATCAGTGGTCAGAAACTCGCGTCACGTGCCCACAACAAGCGGCCCCGCTAGCCGTCATGCACAGACTTATCCACCGAAAATGTGAATAACTCTCGCCGAAGACGGGCTTGCACACCAGCTCATGGGGGCAAGGCTTGCCTCTGGCCGCCATCCGCGTGTCAGACTTTTGTCATCTATCGACGCTTGCTGGCGCCGATCTCGGCCTTGCGATCCTCGCGAACGGCGGCCGGCAACGCCTTTTGCGCGGCTCGAACGGCTTTTTTTGCAGCGCGGGCGGCGTCTTTCATCTGCTTATAGGCTGTCTTTGCTGCCTTCCATTGCAATTTTGCTGCGTGCGCTGCGCGCTTTGCCTCGGTCGCCCGCCGCTGCGCATTTCGCGCCGCCTTGAGAAATGCGCGCCTCGAGGTCGATCTTCCTGGCGCAGGCACGGTCTTTTTCTGTTTCTTCATGATGGGATGTCCAAAATGCGCAATGGACTGCGAGTTTAGTTGACTCTCGGGTGCTGTAGCAAAATTGCTAGCAGCGGTTTTCGATCTCGAAGCCAGCACACTGAGGAAAGTCAGGCACCACCTGATTCCGTTCGTAGCGGTGCTCTTTTTCGCCGCGTTCATCAACCGCGCCAATGTTGGTGTTGCAGCTGCGCAGATGAATCGCGATCTCGGGTTCTCGGCCTATGTCTATGGTCTAGGCGCCGGTATCTTCTTCATTGGTTACTCTCTTTTTGAGGTCCCGAGCAACTTGATCCTGCACAAGATCGGCGGCACTGGAGTCGGTTATAGGGATAGCTAAGAAGGCGAATTCGGCGCTCAGCGAGCCTATAGTATTGTGCCGCGGCTTGCCTTGGCCACTATTCACAAGCGAGGCGACCGCAGCGCATAATCCTTGCCCCATCAACAGTGACAAAAGGCGTCCTTAAGGGTTATGGCTGTCTGGTCGATGACCGCAAAACCTTCCGGATCGAGATCGTCCGCTGGCCGGCCCAAGGCCGGCGTCCAATCGATGAGAATTCTGGCGACCAGGGCGGCGTAGCCGAAGGCCTGTTCGAATTTTGCTGGAAAGGCGAGACGCTGTACGCCCGAAACAATGCCGTCGGCGACAGCTGTCTCTTCGGCTGGCGAGTAAGGATTGTTGTCGGTTGACCTCATCCCTGTGCGTATCGAAGGAGCCGAGCGTCGCTAAAAACACTTGCCGGCGCGCACCCCGCGAACTGCGCGCCTCGATTACCTTGGCGATCGCCAGCAGCTGTTCGGCAAAATTGCTCGTCAATCCAGCAAAATTACCGCTCAAGGTGGCGTCGGTCCTCGTAAGAATCGGTTTGAGCGTCGCGCGGCATCGGCACTGCCGTTCGAATAGCCGCTGAGCCCAAGGGAGCCACTGGTTGGGATGACCGGCGCTTGCGCGGCCGCGCCGGTCACGAGCAAGTTGTTGCCGCCGGTCGAGATCATCGGCGCAACGCTGGCATTGACGCTCAAACTCGCCAATTGGTCGGACAGACGTCCACCCCACCCGGTTTCTCAGGAGGACGTATTGGAGATCGACGCCTGCCATTGGTGCTGTTGATCGATATGCGAGAACAGGCTTTCTGGCTTTGCAGTCGTGGTCGATAGATATTGCGCCTTCGTCAGCGGTTGCACGAGCGTACCGACAGCGGCTGGTTCGAGTCCTTCGGAAACGCCCGTTTGGGCGCGCCTTTGGCTCGTGTTCACTTTGCGGAGTCGCTGCGAAATGCCGTCAAGGCGGCGGCGGAAAATACCAACATATTTGCCACAATGACCGGCGATGCGTTTATAAGCACGCCGTATATTACCCAAAGCAGCGCCCCAAACATCTGGACGCCCCGAAGCAGTGATGGGCGAACGCAAAAGTACGATCCTACAAATACCGCCGTTGCCCCCCACCCCAAATACTCGGTTCCGGAATGACTCATGCCGCTCAGGCTTCAGCGCGCGCGTTGCTCGAAAGTATTTCACTGATATTCACGCGATCAGTTCGTTCCTTCTCCCACTCGTGCAGTGTCAATCCGTTCGATTCAAGCAACGCCCGAATCTCTCCCGTTCGCCAGTGAAGAAGTTGATCGAGAATGGGCACCATGATGCTGAACGCGTTGTCGCTGAGCACCGTGCTCTGAGCAATCCGCGCGAGCTGCTTGTTTTCTGAAACAGCAATCGTGAAGCCGTCTCGATTGTTCACATGCAGCATGACGTGTACATCGGAGCTACCGTCGCCGACGTAGATCATGCGGTCGGGTGTAATACCCAGTCGATGCTCGAGCTCCTCAATCACAGCGACCTTGCCGTAGCCCGCCGGGACGCGCTTGATCGCGCGAACTTCGCCCGACCGGGCGTCGAATTCCAGCTCGGTGCCGTAGATGTTTTCGGGCGGCACGACGCCTGCCAGCGCCGACATTACGATTTCGCGCGGCGCTGCAGAAATCACAAAGAAGGAAAAGCGGTACCCCTCGATGCCGCGTTCCAAGAACTCGACCAACGCCGGAATCGCGCTCTTGAGGCGAACGCGACGCCCGGCCTCGATCAGATGTTCGACACGAACGCCGCGAAACTCCGGGTCGTGACGGATCAGATATGCAAGCTCGCCACCTTGCTGCACCAGGTTGCTACGGGCCAAGCCGGCAACACGATCCTGAAATTCGGATATGCCCAGCAGCTCGCTCAATACCAGTCCCGAATCATTGAAACTCAGAGTTTGATCGAAGTCCGAAGCCAGTAGGTAATGTTTGGGATGTGTCGTGATCAAAACTTGCGATCTCCTAATTGGCCGTACCATAACAGCTCAGACGTTACGATCAAGCAATCGACGACACATGTCACATGAATAATAATTGTGCCATGGTCAATTTATCTCATCCGTCGCAAAAGGCCGACAACACCTCTGCGTGACGCCAGTTGTCATAGGGAAGCAGGCGGCCATGTCGGCGCTGCTGGCAGAGCAGGGACTGAAGAATTGCTCGAACCGGAAAATCCGAAGGAACGCATCCACGGCTGCTACTATTGGACCGAGCGTCCATTCCGTGGGACATCGAAGCATGAAGATATTGCTTATGCTTCCGAAATCGCCAGCTTCTAGCGATCTGAATTCGGATCGCTATTTGCTCGTTGCATGGCAGGGTAAAGAGGAATTTACATCGTTTCTGTGACAAACGTCACGTTGCCGAAGTATGTGCTGCCTGAAACTGAGCCCTCTAACGATGTCGCTAGCAATACTCGGCCGTTTCGACTCGATGACAAAGCGCCGCCGCGCGCACCCATGCTCCTAAGAGCACTACTTATTGGCGCTGCGGCGGCGTGCTTATCCGAACCCGCGCTCGCGGACTGGAAAGCGCTCGCGGCGCTCGAGCGCGATGGCGCCCTAGTCAGCGCCTCGGCCATCGACTTGGGCCATAACACCGTAATCGAGCGGCTGAATGCCGATACACGCCTGACACCGGCATCGCTGACCAAACTGATCACCGCTGCGGCCGCACTTGAGGCATGGCCGACGGACAAGATGTTCCAGACGTGGCTCCTCACCGCTGGGGACATTCATGACGGCGTGCTCGCTGGGGATCTCATCTTGCGGGGCGCAGGCGACCCCTCGCTCGATGATCATTCGCTCTGGGAACTCGCGGCGCAGCTCAAGGGTTATGATATCAGCTCGGTGGCGGGTCGGCTGGTCGTGAGTCTGTCGCCCTTTGGCAGCATCGGCTGTGGTACGAAGGATCGCTGCGAGGCCCAGCGTCGCAGCGATATGGCTTACAACGCCCCGATTGCTTCGATCGGGGTCGACTTCGGCAACTGGTGCGTCATCGTGCGGCCGACTCAGGCAGGCCGTGAGGCGCAGGTACGTGGTTGCGGCGTCGCCCGTCTGCCGCTGCCAGTGGCCGGGACCGTGAGGACCGTGCCGGCCGGCAACCGACCGACACTCTGGGTCGAGCGAGAGACCAACACTGAAGGCGACAGGTTGCGCGTCGGCGGCGATATTCCCACTGGAAGCGAACAGCGGGTCTATCGCGCGATGTCGGATTCGGCGCGCGGCGTCGGACTGCTCTTAGCCGAGACCTTGCGTGAACTCGGCATTGCGGCTCCTGAGCCGATCATCGTCACCGAGGATCCTCCACCGGCGAACGCGTACGCGCTGGCGAAGACCGAAGGCTTGACTCTACGTGAGCAGCTCGGACGAATGCTGCGATTCTCGAACAATTACATCGCCGACGTACTCACGATGGATCTGGCTGCGAGCACCACGGAGCGGCCGCCGCCGGATCTTCCTTCCGCCGCACAAGTGCTGACGCAGTTCATGTCGCGCGTGCAGCGCGCCACGCAGCTCTCGGAGCGGCAACCACCCCTGATATTCAGCGGCAGCGGTATCACGATCGAGAATCGTCTTTCGGCCAGCGACCTCACCGCCCTTCTCGTCTACCAGTACCGCGACACAGGCCACTTTCCCGCGTTCTACGGCGGACTCACGGTACCGCGCGACGCACCGTTTGAGTTCATGCGGCTCGGCAGTGACGCCTGGCTCGATCGAGTGGCGCTCAAGACCGGCACACTGAATGAGCCGGTCTCCGTGTGCGGGATCGCCGGTTACCTCCGTAAGCGCGACGGCGGCTGGATCGCGTTCGCTGTGATTGTGAACGGGGGTCCCGGCCGAAAGCACATTCCGAACGAAACGGCGATGCGTGCGGCGCAATCGGATCTGGAGGATATTCTGGCGCGTGACTAGTAGCCTGTATCAGGCGAAGCCGCTAGAGAAGATTCACCATAATAATCAGCGACACAGTTCCTTGGGCCGTCCGCAGCTCAAGAGAAACAAGCATCCTTGAAAAGTCCGTGGCACTGCTGCGTGAGCAGCCAGGGGCCGGATATAAGCAGTGAGCAATCGAGTGGACTCAATAAGTACTATGCGAAGCAATTGCTGAGTGTTATATAAAACGTCGCGGCCGCTACGGGGAATATCCCTGCGGCGCAGGGGTGCCAGATGCCCCAAGATGGTCCCTCATGGTCCCCAGCGGCTCCGGTACGAGCGAGCGCTACTTTCTACACGAGTCTGCCGCCTACCCCGACAAGCGCACAGCGGGGATCATCACCACCACATCGTTGCTACCGCCACCAGGATCGCCGCATAAAGCGAGATCAACCCCTTACTCAACTCCTGGGTGAGAATCGCATGGGCACTGGATCCTATTTGGTGTGCCGGATCCGGTGACAAGATTTCGACTCGGATTAGTTTATTGCCCAGAATATTTTCATAAGAATCCAATCGTTCCCGGCGGCACAGATGGTCGTTGGTAAATCGCAGAGCCAAGCATCTGTTGACCTTCTATGAGATTATCGTTAATGAATTTCGCGAGCTCGACCACGGTATCGTCCGCCTTATTCGTCTCAAACGGATAGCATACGGGCCCAAGCATGGAATCCCCAGGCCACAAGACGGCCACGGCTGCCCCGTCAGCTACTGAGGTGAGGAGTCGACCGAGGTTCTGAAGCTCCGCGGATCCGTCGGGTCGATTCACGTTGAAGCCATGGACCATAAATATGGCGTTCTGACAGGCGCGCCGGCAGGACTACAATGGCAGTCGATAATTCGGGCGCCACGACAACGATTCAAGCGAGGCCGATCCGTGAACAACTTTACGATCCGCAAAGCCGCCGTACTCGGCGCGGGCGTCATGGGCGCTCAAATTGCCGCCCATTTGGCCAATGCCGATGTGCCTGTCGTGCTGTTCGATCTTCCGGCCGAGGTTGGCTCGCCCAATGGCATCGTACACAAGGCGGTGGCCGCGCTAGCAAAGCTTGAGCCGGCCCCGCTTGCAGCCCGAGACAGGGTCGCCTACATCAATGCCGCAAATTATGGATCTGAGCTTGAGCAATTGCGCGACTGCGACCTGGTCATCGAGGCGATTGCCGAAAAGCTGGAATGGAAGCACAGCCTTTACGGCAAGGTTGCGCCTTACATCGGACCGGATGCAATTTTCGCCTCGAATACGTCGGGTCTCGCTATCCGCACGCTGGCGACCGGCATCCCGGCGCAGTTGCGCGCGCGTTTCTGTGGTATCCACTTCTTCAATCCGCCGCGCTATATGCCGCTGGTGGAGCTGATTGCCACGGGCGATTCCGATGCCCTCATGCTCGACCGACTCGAAACCTGGCTCACCAGCCGGCTGGGTAAGAGCGTCGTGCGTGCCAAGGACACGCCGAACTTCGTGGCCAACCGTGTCGGTGTGTTTTCGATCCTCACGGTGATGCACCATACCGCGAGGTTGGGCCTCGGTTTTGACGAGGTCGACGCGCTGACCGGCCCAAAGATCGGTCGGCCCAAGAGCGCAACGTACCGGACTGCCGATGTAGTGGGTCTGGACACACTGGCCCATGTGATCGGTACGATGCAATCGACGCTCGGAGACGGAGCGAACGCCGATCCGTGGCACGCGTACTTCAAGTCACCGGAATGGTTGCAAACGCTCATCGCCAAGGGAGCGTTGGGTCAGAAGAGCAAGGCGGGCGTGTTTCGCAAGCTCGGCAAGGACATTCAGGTCCTGGATCCCAAGACGTTGGGCTATAAAGCCGCGGCGGGCGCGATCGCCCCGGAAGTCGAGGTGCTGCTTAAGATCGGCAATCCGACCGAGAAGTTTGCGGGTTTGCGCGCCTCCACTCACCCGCAGGCGCAGTTTCTGTGGTCAATTTTTCGCGACGTCTTTCACTACAGCGCCTATCACCTGGCCAGCATCGCCGACAACGCGCGTGACCTCGACTTTGCAATGCGCTGGGGTTTTGGCTGGGCGCAGGGGCCATTCGAAACCTGGCAGGCGGCGGGCTGGCGCGAGATCGCCCGCGCGATCGAGGCCGACATTGATGCCGGACGCGCGATGGCAACAGCGTCCCTGCCGGATTGGGTATCTGCCCGCGTGGGCGTACATGAGGCGGCGGGTTCCTATTCGGCAGTGTCCGGGACACTCAAGTCGCGCTCGACGCTACCGGTTTACGGCCGGCAGCTTTACCCCGAAACGCTTGTCGGCGAGGCGGCCAGCGACCGCGGCACGACGCTTTGGGAGAACGAAGGCGTGCGACTGTGGCAGCTGCCGCTGGATCCCCGCATCGGCCTGCTGTCGTTTAAGACGAAGAAGCACACGATTGCCAGCGTCGTGGTAGACGGCGTCCTCGAGGCCGTCGCGCGCGCGGAGCGGGATTTCGATGGCCTGGTGATCTGGCACGAAGCGCCGTTCGCGCTCGGCGCAAACTTAAACGAGGTGCTGGAGGCCTGCAAGGCCAATCAATTTGGGTTGCTGGAACGCTTCGTGGACAAGTTTCAGCGCGCGGCGATGAGACTTAAGTATGCCTCGGTGCCGACCGTGATGGCCGTGCAGGGCATGGCGCTCGGTGGTGGCTGCGAGTTCGTATTGCATGCGACGCATCGCGTCGTGGCACTTGAGAGCTATATAGGACTGGTGGAAGTAGGTGTCGGTCTGATTCCCGCCGGCGGTGGTTGCAAGGAACTGGCCCTGCAGGCAGCCGACATGGCCGAGCGGGCCGCCGGCGGCGAGGTGTTCCCGTATATCCAAAACGCGTTCCAGAACGTGGCAATGGCCACCGTGTCCAAAAGTGCCCTCGAGGCCATACCGTTGGGCTATTTGAAACGAACGGACGATATCTTGTTCAACGCGAACGAACTTCTGTACGTCGGGATCCGGCGCGCCCGTGCGCTGGCCGAGGCAGGCTATCACCCACCCTTGGTCAGGCGCTCGATCCCGGTGGCCGGACGCAACGGCATTGCCACTTGCGAGATGACGCTGCTGAACATGAAGGAAGGCGGCATGATCAGCGACCATGACTACCGGGTGTCCCGGGCAGCCGCCACCGCGCTGTGCGGTGGTGAGGTGGACACCAACAGCCGCGTCGACGAGCAATGGATCCTCGACGTCGAACGGGCGAATTTCATTGAGCTACTGAGGACCGAGAAGACCCAGCAGCGCATCGCGCACACGCTGGAAACAGG
>CABEDP010000072.1_pt1 | contig 19247 bp, 14 predicted proteins | sample 3423091 | NCBI WGS metagenome assembly CABEDP01 (sample SAMEA5534331, study PRJEB31848) | metagenome | biome: tundra; feature: field; material: soil | place: USA | collected 2013-05 | depth 0.15 m | reverse complement strand
CCGACCAAAACGACCGTGCTGTCAGGTGAGGCCAAAGAAAGGATGCAATAAGACTTCCGCCGGGCCACTGCAGGACCTCGGGATTGAGATTCGCAGCGACAACTTGGCTTTTGACGAGGATCCAAGCCGCCCACGATTTGATTTGTCTTTTCATGCTCGGTCCCACTGAGCGACGCCTAAGCGAGCGCTCGGGCTTCGGAGCTTGCGGACGCGGCGAGGCAGCCAAGTCCGACCAAGGTAGCCTCGACCGCTTCATCCAGACGGGTGTGGGGCTCTTGCCCGAGAGCGGCTACCAACCGAGCATTGTCCATTCGCACGGGCTCGCGCCACAGGTAGCGCATCTCGCGTATCTCGCGGAACGTGGCGACGAAAGGCGAAGCTAGCGTTAGCAGCCACCATGGAAAAGCAGTCGCCCGTGGCTTCCAACCGGTCCGCCGCGCAACCACTCGCTGGATCGCCTCGACCATCTGTGATCCGTCTGCATCCAAGTGGCCGGCCATATGGAACGTGGCGAACGGTGCGAGCGAGTCACGCTGCGTGAGCAGCTCGACCATCGTGCGCGCCACATCGGGAAGGTAGGACCATTGATGTCCGACACCGTGACGGCCGGGATAACTCACTACCGTGATCGGCTTACCCGGTTTGACCAGGCCCTGTGAGAACCAATTGTTTGCCGCTTTGGGTCCGAAGAAATCACCGGCCCGCACGATGAGCACACGAGCCCCGTTCTTGCTGGCAGCCAACAACCGCCGCTCCATCTCGACCCGAATCGCCCCTTTGCGAGTATTGGGATGCTGAGGAGATTCCTCGGTAAGCACTGGAAAGGCGTCGGGGCCGAAGTTGTAGACCGTGCCGGGCAGCACGATGGTGGCGCCCACTTTGCATGCGGCCGCGACCGTTACACGGCCTCGGCCGTCTGCTGACGGATGGCCTGTACTTCCGGTCTTGACCCAAGGGGACATTCTGACACAGCGCAAAATCGCACTAGGATGCGCCGAATGGTCCGGGAAACGCTGCATCCAAAGTCTGAAGGTCTTGCGGCGTGAGGGCTATCGAAAGCGCCACAGCGTTTTCCTTGACGTGCGCTGGAGAGCCGGATTCGGGAATTGCGATAAGGCTCCCGCTGCGAATCACCCAGGCCAGCGCGACCGCGGCGGCCGAGCAACCATGGATAGTGCCGACCTGCGCCAGCGTGCGGTCATCTACTACAAGGTTATTGTCGCCGCCGAGCGGAGAGTACGCCATGACCGGCAGGTTGTGCTGCTTGCACCACGGCAAAAGATCGCGCTCAATGCCACGGTTGTTGAGACTGTAAGGGACCTGATTGGTGGCGCAGCGATGGCCGTCTGGAACGCGGAAGAGATCTTCTATCTGGTCAACGTTGAAATTGGATACGCCCCAAGCGCGAATCTTCCCCGCCGCGCGTAGTTGTTCAAATGCCGCCACCACGCCGGAGAATTGCGCGCTGGGAACCGGCCAATGCAGCAAATAGAGATCCAGATGTTTGCTGCCGAGCCGAGCGAGGCTCGCCGCGCAAGCACGCGCGATGCCATCGCCAGACACTTGATCGCCCTCCACCTTGGAGACGAGGAATATGCGGTCGCGCTGACCGGCAATCACGCGACTAACGAATTGCTCGGAGCGGCCGTTGCCGTAGTTTCCGGACGTATCGATCAATGTCATGCCGAGCGAAATGCCTGTGCGCAGCGCCTCTTCCTCGACAGCTAGCGGATGCCTTCCCTGACCCAGGTGCCAGCAGCCTTGACCGAGCGGCGGGACGGTAGTGCCGTCTGGAAGCTTTACGGTACGCGCAGCAGGCTTCGACGCCGCGCCAGTACCAAGAACCTGTGCAGCTGCTTGCGCCGCAATCATTGCACTTAAGGCGGGAAACGATAAGCCGAAGGCCGCACAACGCGCACTAAATTGACGTCGGTTAAGCAAATGCTTGTTCATACTGTCATCTCCTTCGAGCTAGACAATTGTAATAGGCTGAATGCGGTATGCCGATGACTCTTGCCGCTCAGCGCTGTTGCAGCGGCTCCTGCCACTGCGCCAAAGGGAGCCGTACGGCGCCGCTTTAGACATGAGATTCGCGAGCGAGAACCAACCCGACCGAAACCCGCTGCCGCCCTATGTCCGCTTCCGGGCGGCCAATATTAACAGGCGACCATCAGCTCGTGGCCGGTCAGCGACCCTCAGCCTCGCGGATCGGTCGAAGGTCGCTTCCTGACCTAGGCTGAAGTTCTTGCCGATTTTAATTCTTCCGTAGTCAGCGGATCCCTTGTTTTTGGCTGTTTGGAGTGCATTTGATCGCTTCTTATTGGGGCATAGTGTAGTCACTAAATAGTTGCTTAGATAGCGCGAATGCCGTATATTTGACGCATGGCAGAACGCGGCGGCGCAGTACATGTCGTCACCACACGGCGCCGCTACAAGGGCCGCGTGTATGCGACGCATCTCTTGCGGCGCAGCTTCCGCGATGCCGGGCAGGTCAAGAACGAGACGCTCGGCAATCTCTCCCACTTACCCGATGAGTTGGTCGAGCTGATCCGTCGCGCATTGCGCGGAGAGAGCTTCGTGCCGGCCGGGGCGCGACTGGAGATTCTGCGCTCGCGCTCTCACGGGCACGTGCAGGCGGTGCGTGTAGCCATGCAGCACCTAGGCTTCGAGTCCCTCATTGCTTCGCGGCCTAGTGCCGAGCGCGATCGCATCTGCGCGCTCGTGGCCGCGCGCATCATTGCCCCGCACACGAAGCTTGCGACCACGCGCTGGTGGCACACCACGACGCTGGCCGAGGAGTTCGGTGTTGTGGAGGCGGACGAGGATGATCTGTACGCCGCAATGGACTGGCTGCTCGAGCGTCAGAGCGTGATCGAGCGCAAGCTCGCCGCGCGACACCTGCAGGAAGGAGCCCTGGCGCTCTACGACTTGAGTTCCAGCTACTTCGAAGGCACGCACTGTCCGCTGGGCAAGATCGGCTACAACCGCGACGGCAAGAAGAACAAGCTTCAGGTCAACTATGGGCTGCTCACGACACGAGAGGGTTGTCCTGTGGCCGTCTCGGTCTATGAGGGCAATACGGGGGATGCCAAGACGCTCATGCCGCAGGTGGTGAAGCTGCGCGAGCACTTTGGGCTCGAACACTTGGTGCTGGTGGGTGATCGCGGCATGATCTCGCACAAAGCCATCGGGGATCTCAAGGGCCTGGATGGACTGGCCTGGATCACGGCCTTGAAGAGCACGCAGATCCGCACCCTGGTCCAGAGCGAGGCATTGCAACTGGGCCTGTTCGATGAGCGCGATCTGTTCGAGCTCACGCACCCGGACTATCCGGATGAACGACTGATCGCTTGTCGCAACCCGGAGCTTGCCAAGCGGCGCGCCCACAAGCGCCGTGCCCTGCTGGAGGCGACCGATATGGAACTTGAGAAGATCCGTGATCGCGTGGCGCGCGGTGCGCTCGTGGGGGAAGCGGCCATCGGCCTTCGCGTCGGTCGCGTGATCAACAAGTACAAGGTCGGCAAGCACTTCGCCCTGCAAATCAGCTCGCACGCCTTGGCCTACCATATCCTTGAGGATCAGGTGGCCGCCGAAGCCGCACTCGATGGTATTTACGTCATCCGCACCGGCCTGCCCAAAAAACACATGCCGGCCGCCGAAGCGGTGCGCAGCTATAAGGCACTCACCAACGTGGAGCGCGCCTTCCGCTCACTCAAGAGCGTGGACCTGCACGTGCGTCCCATCCACCATCGACTCGAGACTCGCGTGCGCGCGCACATCTTCCTGTGCATGCTTAGCTTTTACGTCGAGTGGCATCTGCTCGAGGCCTGGCGCGAGCTGCTCTTTAGCGACGAGGATCAAGCGGCCAAGGCCACACGTGATCCGGTGGCGCCGGCCAAACGCTCAGCCGCCGCGCTGACAAAAGTCGCCACGCATACCTTGCCGGACGGCAGCCCCGCGCACAGCCTGCACACCTTGCTCGCCGAACTGGCTACCCTCGTGCGCAACACCTGCCGTGCGCCCGCCGCACTCGAATACCCCACCACGTTCGAGATCCTGACCACGCCGAGCGCAATGCAGCGACGCGCCCTCGAACTGCTCGATCAAATCACCGTGTAGTCAGAAACCGCGCAGCGCAAATAGTGCTATCTGTCTGTGATTAAACGAAAAACTGCGCGCGTACTGCAAGAACTTCAGTTTAAGGCGATATCGCGAAGTCGCGGCGAGCATGCGGCGCGCGACGGTTCGGTAAAAATTATTTGCTGCCGCCGCGATGTCGCCGCCGGCCCACAACCGCTCAGCCGGATATGGCGTGCACGATTAGCCGCGCACTCGCATCCGCGATTCGTGCAAGCCGATGCGCAGCGTCCGCGTGGCGACGAATACTTCGCGCAGGAATAACGACAGACCGCCGATGAAGCTCACCATGGCGATGATGAAGAGTATCGAAATGATGAGCGCCAGACGAAAATTCAGCAGTGCGCCGAGGAACAGCGCCACCACCACCATCGACACCAGCAGCGCACAGATCGTGCATAGCGCAATCGCACGCCCCAGCAGTCGCGCGCGCACCTCCAACGTCGACAGGCGCTCGCCGAGGTCGCTCAAGTCGCTTTCGTGAGTTTTGCTCTCGCCTAGCTCGAGCGCGCGCGCCCGATCCACGACCCGCGCCAGACGGCCCGCCAACAGCGTGAGCGTGACCCCGACGCTCGAGAGCAGAAACACGGGCGCGACCGCGAGACGCACCACTTCACCGACTTCCGCGATCTGTGGGCCGAACTCGGCCGTCATGTCGTGCTTGCTCCTGGAGGGGCTCAGTTCGCGTCGCCGCGGCGCACGAAACGATAAAACGGATCTTCCTGCGAGCCGGACAGTGCCAGCAACCCGTCCGGGCCCACCTGCTGATCGACCACCGCGAGCTGATTTTCGCGCAGCTCGATGCGCTGTTCGAGCAGCAGGCCCTGCGAGTGGCTCCCTGGATCACAGGATTGGGATTTGCGGTGGGCCTCGAAGCCGGAGTCGTCCTTGCTCCAGAGCAGCTCGCAACCCGACAACTGTCGCAAATCCTCCGGCTCGAGCGACTGCAGCAGTTCCGGCTCGTCGGCCACGTTTGCCCAGCGCTGCGGCTCCTTGAACACATAGATATGCTGCTCTATGTACTCAGGGTGGATCTTTTTATCCTTATCCTTGGCCAATTCTTTGGTGCGCCCGAGTACCCAGATCCGCTGCGAGAGCACGCGCCGCGGATCATCGGCGGCGGTCTGGCGCACGTAAAACGTCGCCGGTCCGATCAGCGCGGCGCGCGCCGGGGCGATCAGCAGGTCCAGCGCTGAATGGGGGTCGGCCACTCCTGCCTGTGCATCGCTCCGGGCCTGCGCGGCGTTGTCGTAGCGGCCCGCCAGTCGCGCTTGCAGCTCCTCGAACGGCACCTCTTTGGGCTTGCTCTGCTGATGGGCACAGCCCGACAGCCCGAGCGCAGCGAAGGCCAGCGAGAGGCCGAGCCGTGCCATACGGCGCCCCGGCGCCCTTGCGCTGCAGGCTGGTACATCCGTCAGGATCTGCTTAGGCATCGAAATTCCGCCATTCCACGCGATAACCGCGCCCGAGGGCCATGATGCGCTCTAGCAGCGTGGGATAGTCAATACCCGCGGCGCGCGCCGACTCGGCAAAGTCCTCCTCGCCGGTCAGATTCGGGTTGGCATTGGCTTCGAGCATGAAGATGCTGCCGTCATCGCGCACGCGAAAATCGATGCGGGCGTAGCCCGACAGATGCAGCGCCCGGTAGATGCGGCGTGAGAGCCGATCGAGGCGCTGCAGCACCGCGGGCGGCAGCTCCTCGGCAGCGCGCGTCGTGATGTCGTAGCGCTGCTGATAGGCTCGATCCCACTTGACCTTGCGCGTGGCAATCGCCGCCAGCGATTTGGGGATTGAACCGAAGCGCATTTCCCACACCGGCAGCCGCGTCAGCCGCTCGTTGCCCAGCACCCCGACGTAAAGCTCGCGGCCTTCGATGTATTCCTCGACCAGCGCATCGGATCCGATCTGCTCGTGCATGAATTGCACGCGCTCGCGCAAGCGCGCAACGTCATCGACCACCGAAGCCTGCGCGATGCCGAGCGAGGCGTCCTCGGTGGCCGACTTCACGAACAATGGCAGATTCAGGCGGCGCGGCACGACAAAGCGCTGGCCGCGACGGAATACGGCGAACTGCGGGGTCGGGATACGGTGGAATGCCAGCAGCTGCTTGCACAGCACTTTGTCGCGCGAGAGCAGCAGCCCGCGCGGGTTGCAGCCGGTATAGGGCGCGCGCATAAGCTCCAGAAAGGCCACCACGTGCTGATCGTAGGTGACGATGCCGTTGAATTCCTCGAGCAGATTGAACACGACCTCCGGCTTCCAATCGATCAGGGCCGCCCGCAGCTCGGTCAGCGAATCGAGCACGCCGAGCGTCTGCACCTCGTGTCCGGCCGCGCGCAGAGTGGAAACCACGTCGTATTCGGTGCGCCATTCGTCGATTTCCTTGGCGCTGTAACCTTCGAGGCTGTCGGGAGGCAGCAGACTCGTATGCACCACCACCAGGGTGCGCAGCGGTTTCATGCGCGCAGGCGCAATCCGGGGCTTCGCATATATAGCCGCGCGAGGCTGCGCAGCATCGTGCGCGTCTCGCGCAGCGCATCGCGCTGCGCGCCCTGGACGTACAGTTGCAGCCGATCGCTGCGATCGATCGCAATGCGCAGGATCTGATGTGCGACGTAGCGATCCACCTCGGTATCGCGAATGATCGAGGAGCGCAGACTCGCCTTGTGCGAGCGCAGCAGGGCCGCCGTGGTCAGGGCGCGCCGACCGGGCTCGTTGCTGAAAATTCGTTTCAGCAGCCGGTCGGCCAGCAGGCCGCGCCGGCTGCGCTCGCGTGCCAGCCTGCTGCGATAGTGCTGCGCCAGAGTGCGCTGGTTCACATCGAGCGGCTCGATGCGGGCGCGGCAACGCACTGGCGGGCGGTGCGCGCCGAGCTCCCCGGCGAATTGCTGCACGAAGCGTAGCTTGCGCAGCGCCGGCCAGGAAGCATAACGGCGCTGCCAGCCCGATCGGGGGGCGAGCCAGACCGCGAAAGTCTCGGCAAAATCCTCGGTCGGGTGACTCTGCGCGTACCACTCACCCAGATGCTGCACGTGGTGCCGGCTGGCCGGTCGCGCCCGATAGCGCGAGCGATACGGCCGGGAGGCGGGCCCGAACAGCGTCCGCCAGTAGGCTCGGCGCCGCAGCCGGTAGGCCGAGTCGATCGCATGCCCTGCCTCGTGCCGCAGGATGCGCATGAGCCAATTGACGTTGCCGCCCTCGACCTCACGCGTCATCTTGCGCTCCAGGCGCATCAGGCGGGGGTGCGCCAGATAGAATGGCACCGCGATGCCAGGCACACCGTCGGGCGAAAACCATTCCTCCGACAGCCAGACGTGGGGCCGGAACCGAATGCCGCGCTCATTGAGCTCGCTGTAGAGCCGATCGACGTGGCGCTTGAGCGGCGAGCGGTGCAGATCGAGTTGCAGGTCGCACATGCGCAGCCGCAGCAACTGTTCATCGCTCAGGCGCGTCCACGGGAGCTTGCGCGCCCGGAGGGCAGACCGACGGCGCGGATTCAGGAGGCTCGAGGGCATCGCCAGACTCTAACCAATCGCCGCGGCGCTGTCCGCTCAGAGCACACCGGCCAGCGCCCGGGTCAGCAGACGTTCGGCTATCTCCTCGATTAACGGCCGGCGAGCCAGGCTTGCGAGCCAGGTCGCGGGAATGGCGTTCTGGCCGTAGAGCGCTCCGGCAAGTTGCCCGTAGACTGCGCCGATCACGTCGGCATCTTCGCCGACCCGGACCGCCAGCAGCGCGCCGGTGCGGAAGTTGCCCCCGTTCGCGAGCGCCCAGCGGGCCGAGCTGAGCACCCGCAGTGCGGGCTGCTCGGCTGTGCGGGGGAATTGCATCGGATCGGTGGCGGCGACGGCGGCCACCCGCGCATCCAGCGCACGTGCGCCGGACAACACTGCGACCGGGTGCAGGACCTGCTCGAGCGGCTCGCCGCACAGCGCCGCATGCAGCATCGCCGCCAGCACCCCGCAGGCATCCCGCACCAGCGGCGAGGCATCGCTGAACTGCGCGGCCGCCTGCGCCTGAACGATCGCCGTAGAGCGCTCGGCGAAGTAAAACAGCACCGCCGGAGCGACGCGCGAGAGCGGCGCTGCCTCTGTGCTCGCGGCCTGCTCGAGCGCGGCCGGCGAGCGCGGGAGGGCCAGCGCTTGGGCGGTGGCGGCTGTGAGCCCTAGGCACTGGCCGCTCGCCGACATATGACCGTCGCGCTGCCAGCGTGCGTAGCGCAGCCACTGATCCTGCGGGTCGAAGCCGGAACTCTCGAGCAGGCTCTCGGCCAGGCACAGCGCCATGGCGGTGTCGTCCGTCCAGTGGCCGGGTGTCCGCTCATCCGAGTTCGCCGCGCTCAGCCCATCGCCGACCGCGAGCCCGAGAAGCGTACCGAGAAAGCGTGCGCGCAGACCGCGCAGTGCGGTCAAAGCCGGCGCCTCGGCGCCGAGCTGCCGATGACGCGGCCAAGCCAGGATGAACTCGGCCTGTTCCGAGGTCTGTGGCAATTCCGGCCAGCTCGCCGAGCGCGCGCTCTGCCGCCACAGCAGATTCAGGTGCCGCAGCGCTGCGGCACCGTCCAGCCCCTGCTCGGTCAGATAACAGCCGATAACGATGCCGGTGCGTCCGATGCCGGCGCGACAGTGCACATAGATGCGCCGGCCCACGGCCAGCGCCACCTGCAGATGCGTCTGGATGGCGTGCATCTGCCCAAAGTCCACCGGTACCTGCGAGTCGGTGATTGGGACGCGCAGGTACTGCACATGCGGCGGCAGCAGTGATTGATATTCCGGGCGCTCGCCCGCCTGGGTCAAGTCAATGAAGGCGTCGATGCCAGCCGCGAGCAGCAGCTGCAATCGCTGCTGGGTGTCGGTTGGCGCGTTGCCGGACGGGTATTCGCCGGCCAGCAAGCTGCCCGGCAACACCCAGTAGCTGTTCGCGAGCGGCCGACGCATCGGCTCAAGGCTCAGGACGATACGTCGATCGCCACATCGTCGGGCTGCGGCACCGACTGCCCGCGCAGCGCTGCGAAATCGACCAGCCTCGTGTCGGCCAACGTCTGAGGTTCGACGTGACGCAGCGCCGAGAGGATCGATTCGATGCGTCCCGGGTGCTCGCGCTCCCAGTCCGCCAGCATCTGCTTGACTGCGTGGCGCTGCAGATTCGGCTGCGAACCGCACAACGTGCAGGGAATCAGCGGAAAGCCCATGCCGTGAGCATAGCGCGCGATATCGCGTTCGGCGATGTATGCCAGGGGTCGTATGACGATGTGGCGGCCATCCTGCGAGCGCAGCTTGGGCGCCATCGCCTTGAGCCGTCCGCCGTGAAACAGGTTCAGAAACAGCGTCTCAACGATGTCTTCGCGATGATGGCCGAGGGCTATCTTGTTCATGCCATGCTCGCCGGCGAAACGGTATAGCGCTCCGCGTCGCAGCCGCGAGCATAGAGAACACATCGTGCGCCCGGGGGGCAGCACGCGCTTGACGACGCTATACGTATCCTGCTCGATGATGTGATAGGGCACGCCGATCGATTCGAGGTATTGCGGCAGCACCTGCGCCGGAAAGCCCGGCTGTTTCTGATCCAGATTGACCGCGATCAGTTGGAACGGCACCGGTGCACTGCGCTGCAACGAGCGCAGCAGATCCAGCATCGTGTAGGAATCCTTGCCGCCGGACAGGCACACCATGACCCGATCACCGGCCTCGATCATGCCGTAATCATCGATCGCCTTGCCGGCGAGCCCGCGCAATTGCGCGCCCAGGCGCCGCAGCGTCGCGCTACTGCCCGTCACCGCGCGCCCTCCAGATACTTCGCTTCGAGGTAGCGCAGCAGCGCCGCCGCCGACAGCGGTTGCCCGGTCGCCTGCTTCATGAGTTCGTTGACCGTCACCTTGGCGCCCAGGGCGTGCACGTTCTCGCGCAGCCAGCTGAACAGGCCGCCGAACTCGCCGCGCGCGATCTGCTGCTCGATGTCCGGCGCATTGTTGCGCAGACTCTCCCACAGCTGCGCCGCGATCACCGCGCCCAGGACATAGGAGGGGAAGTAGCCGAAGGAGCCGAGCGCCCAGTGAATATCCTGCAGGCAACCCTCGGCGGCACCTCCGGGTCGTACCTCGAGGCGCTGCTCCATGCCTGCGTTCCAGGCCTCAGGCAGTTCGCGCACCGCGAGTTCGCCGGACAGCAGCTTCTTTTCAAGATCATGGCGCAAGAGGATATGCAACGGATAGGTCAATTCATCGGCATCGACGCGAATCAGGCTGCGCTTGACGTGGATCAGCCGCCGGTAGAGGTTTTCCGCTTCCCACTCCGGTCCGGTGATGCCGAAGTGCTTCTCGAGCAGCGGCCGCAGATACTGCACGAAAGCCCGGCTGCGGCCGACGAGCATTTCGAGCAGCAGCGACTGGCTCTCCTCGAGTGCCATGCCGCGATCGCGCCCGACCGGCTGATCGCGCCAGGCCTGCGGCAACCCAAGGTCGTACATCGCATGACCGGTCTCGTGCATCGCGCCGAGCAGGCCTGAGAAGACATCGGTACTGTCGAAGCGAGTGGTCACGCGGATGTCGCCCGGAACCCCTTCGGTGAAGGGATGCTCGCTCTCATCGAGACGTCCGCGATCGAAAGGAAAGCCGATCGCCCGCATGACCTCGATCACTAGCGCGCGTTGCTTGCCGGCCGCGAATTTGCCGCTGATGGGCAGCGATGGGCGCTCGGCCTGCAGCGCCAATGCCTCCCTGATCAGATTCGGCAGGCGGCGCGAGAGCGCCTTGAAGATCGCCTCCATATCGGCGGTGGTTACGCCGGGTGAGAATTCATCCACCAGGGCGTCGTAGGGAGACAAGCCCAGCGCCTGACCGAGCAGCGCAGCCTTGTCGCGCACCAAGTGCACGACCTCTTCGAGGTGCGGTGCGAACAGCTCGAAATTATTCTCGCGGCGAGCTTCGGCCCAATACACTTCAGCGCGCGACGTCGCGCGCGTCAGGCGTGTGATCAGCGATACCGGCGTCGCAATGGCGTGATCACGCGCGCGGCGCATTTCGCGCAGATTGGCCAGCTGCCAGTCCTCCAGGCCGGCCGCATTCGCCTGTGCCCGATCGAGCAGGCGTGTGATCTTGGGCGCTGTCAACAGCGCATGGTGTTCGGTCTCGAGCGCCGCGAGTTGTTCACCGCGCACATCGGCGCTGCCGCGCGGCATCATGACGGCCGCATCCCAGCGCAACAACGCCAGCGCGCCGTAAAACGCGTGCAGACGGCGCCATTCCTGCTCGAGCTGTGCGTAGGGACTAGTGGGCATGATCGGCTGCTGGTGGGGACAAGAGCCATTTTAGCAGTTTGAACGCGCGCACCCGCGACCGCGCCAGCGCGAACCAGCGCTCAGCGGCGTCGCGGCCAATCCTGCGCGCACCAGTGCCAGCGAGCGCACCAGTGCGGCCAATCCGACGCGATGATGCCGGCGCCGATCGAGAGGGCAAGCAACAGCAGCAGCGTCAGGTAAACGACCACGGCGCGCATGGGGTTCATCATAGTCGCATCGTGGATGGCCGTCTCGCACTGCGGTATGATCCTCTAATGCCGCTGCGGATCTGTTTTGTCACTTCCGAGATGACGCCGTATGCGAAGACCGGTGGCTTGGCCGACGTCTCCGGCGCGCTGCTGAAATACTTACATGCCGATGGGCACGACATCCGGCTGTTCATGCCGGCCTACTCGAGCATTGGACGCGATGAATTCGCTCTGCAGGCGGTCGCTGCGCTGCAGAATCTGTCGCTGCAGCTCGGGCCGCAGCGTTACGACTTCTCGGTGCTGACCCCGCGCGGGCCCGGCACGCAGGACCTCGTGTATCTGATCGATTGCCCCGCCTGCTATGACCGGCCCGCATTCTATACGACCGATGCGGATGAGCACCGCCGCTTCCTGCTGCTGACCCACGCGGCGTTCCTGTGCTGCCACCGCTTGGGGTTTGCGCCGCAGATCATGCACTTCAATGACTGGCATTCGGCCTTGGGCACGCTGCTCAAGCGCACCGTGTACGCCCCGGATCCTCTGTTTCAAGGCGCGCGCACGGTACTGACGGTGCACAACATCGGCTACCAGGGCATCATCGGCGCCGCAGCCTTGCCCGACCTGCTGCCCCTTGGGGAAGCCTCGCGGCTCGATCAACACGCCCTTGCCGCGGGCTACATCAACCTGCTCGGCACGGGGCTGGCCTATGCCGACCTGATCACGACCGTGAGTCCGACGTACGCGCGAGAGATTCAGAGCGCGGAGTACGGCATGGGCCTCGAGAGCGTGCTGCGCACTCGCAGCGCGGCCGTCGTCGGCATACTCAATGGCGTCGACTACGACGAATGGGACCCGCGCCACGACCGCTACCTGCCGCAGCATTTCGACCCCGATCACCTTGCCGTCAAGGCTACCCTCAAACAGCAACTATTGCAGCGGCTCGGGCTCAACTCTGCCTCCCGCACGGCATTGATCGGCATCGTCAGCCGACTGGCCACACAGAAAGGCTTCGACCTGCTGTTCGAAGCCGTGCCGCGGCTCATGGCGGCGCGTGATTTCAATCTGGTGGCTCTCGGCAGCGGCGAGCCGCGCTACGAGGCCTTCTTCGCGCGGCTGCAGCAGCTGTTCCCGACGCGCGTGCATTTTCATCGCGGCTATAGCGACGAGCTGGCGCACTGGATCGAAGCGGTCAGCGACATGTTCCTGATGCCCTCGCATTACGAGCCGTGCGGGCTGAATCAGATGTACAGCCTGCGCTACGGTACGGTGCCGGTGGTACGGCGCACCGGCGGCCTCGCCGATTCCGTTCAGCACTTCGACGCCGCCAGCGGCGAGGGCACCGGCGTGGTGTTCAACGATTACAACGCCGACGCGGTTAATTGGGCCATCGGCACCGCACTGGACTGGTACCAGAACCCGGCGGTCTGGCAGCGGCTGGTTCGCAACGGCATGGCGCAGGATTTTTCCTGGAGCCGGCAGGTGCCGCACTACGTCGAGAGCTACGAGCGGCTGCTGAAGGCGCCCGTCTAAAGCCGCACGCGACCCTCCTGGTCAAACGGGATCGTGCGCACGAGGCCACCGCCCAAATGGACCTGCCCGTATAAGTGGTAGTCCACCGTTTTGTGACCCAGGCCGCCGGCCAGCGCCACCAGCGCGTTATTGAGATTGGCCGTCACGTTGAGCCCGAAGTCGGTCTCGCCCGATGCCGGCAGCGTGAAGGCGGCCTCGGTAGAGCCCTGCGCAAACGGCTGGCCCTCGAGCTCGATCGTACAGTCGATGCCTCGGATTGCAATCTCGCGTGCGTTGGGGTTGACGACGTGCAGCGTGAGGTGCATCTGTTGCTGCTGCATGCTGCCTCCGGCGAATGCGATGCCGGTGACGGTCAGGCTCGGGGGTTGCAACCGCGGCAGCATCGCGGCGCAGCCGCACACGATAACGCACCATAGCGCGAGCAGCCCGGCCAGCGTCAGGCTGCTATGGCGGTTTGTCATGCATCACCCCGCTGCAGCGCGCTGATCCGCACCGCGATATCGGCCAAACACGTGATTCAGAGCAGCGTATTGCGCCGCCAGCGGCGCCGTCAGACTTGCGGGCGGCATGCGCCAGGCCCAGTTGCCTTCGGCGGTGCCTGGCGTATTGAAGCGCGCTTCGGATCCGAGCTGCAACAGGTCCTGGACCGAGAGGATAGCTAATTGGGCGACCGCACCCAGTGTGGCACGCAGCATCGCTTCGAGTAGGTGCTCGGCGTCGGTGCGCAAATAAAATTGCACGCGCGCGGCCTCTTCAGCCGACAAGCTCCGGTACCAGCCAAGCGTCGTGTCGTTGTCGTGCGTGCCCGTATAGGCCACGACGTCGCGCGAATAGTTGTGCGGCAGGTGCGCGTTGTCGCCCGAACCGTCAAAGCCGAACTGCAGCACCCGCATACCCGGCAAGCCGAAGTCGCGGCGCAGCTGTTCGACGTCGGCCGTGATGACGCCGAGATCCTCGGCAACCAATGGCAGCTCGGAATGCTCTGCGCTCAAGGCGCGAAACAGTGCCTGACCAGGCGCCGGCTCCCAGCGTCCCTCGCGCGCGGTACTGGCCCCGGCCGGCACCGCCCAATAGCCGGCGAGGCCGCGAAAATGATCGATGCGTACCAGATCGAAGCGCTGCAATTGCTGCGCGAGCCGGGCGCGCCAGAACGCGAACCGGTCTTGCTTGGCCTGCTGCCAGTCGTAGAGCGGATTGCCCCAGAGCTGCCCGTCGGCCGAGAAATAGTCCGGTGGCACCCCGGCGAGCACCGCGGGGCGGCCTTCGGCGTCGAGCTGAAACTGCTTGGGTTGCGACCACGTCGATACCGAATCGGGTGCGACGTAGATCGGCAGGTCCCCGAACAGAAACACGCCGCGCTCACCCGCGTAGCGGCGCAGTGCGCGCCACTGCCAGTCGAAATACCATTGCTCGACCCGACGCCGTTCGAGCTCAGCGGCGCGCTCGCGCTCGACCCGCGCCAGGGCCGGCCGCGTGCGCGAGCGCAACTCCGGCGGCCATTGCCACCAGGGACGCTGAAAACGCTCGGCCAGCGTCTCGAACAGCACGTAGTCATCGAGCCAGCCCTTGCTCGCGGCTCGAAAGGCCTGGTAATCCGCCTGTTGCGCATCGATATCCGGCAACTCGCCGCGGTCGAGCAGCGCGCTGTGTCCGGCGAAATCCGAGCGTGCCCAGTACGGCGAGCCGCCGCCGCCGGGTGGTCCCAGCGGCAGCATCTGCCAGATTGAAAACCCCGCTTGCGCCAGCCAATCGACCACAGCGCGTGCGGCCGCACCGAGCGCGCCGCACTCTGCGGCGCCCGAGCCGGTGATCAGTACCGTGGGATGCAGCAGCACGCCGGAGCGCCGGCGATCCAGCACCCGTACACTCATGCGCGCTGCGTGGTCAGCTTTGCCAGCATGTCTGGCGTCACGAGCACGACGCCCTGATCGGTGACATGGAAGCGCGCCGCATCGGCGGCGCGATCGACGCCGATCTGCATTTCGTCGGGAATCTCGCAGCCCTCGTCGAGGATCGCATGGCTGATGTTGCAGCCGGCTCCGATCTTGACGTTCGAGAGCACCACCGAGCGGAAGATGGTGGAACGCTCTTCGGCACGCACGTTCGAGAACAACAGCGACTGATTGACGAAGGCGCCGGAAATGATCGAGCCGCCCGAGATCATGGAATTGACCGCCATGCCGCGCCGGCCCTGTTCATCGAGCACGAATTTTGCCGGCGGCTGATGCAGCTGGTAGGTCCAGATGGGCCACTCCTCATCGTACAGGTTGAGCTCGGGGGCCACGTGCACCAGCTCGAGGTTCGCCTCGTAGAACGCATCCACGGTGCCGACGTCACGCCAGTAGTTCTGCGCCCGCGTTTTCACGTCGGTGAACGGATAGGCCACCACCTGCAATACATCGATCGCCGCGGGGATCACGTTCTTGCCGAAGTCATGCGCCGACTTGTCGTCCGCGGCATCGGCAATCAGCAGCTTCTCGAGCAGGCGGGCGTTGAAGATATAGATGCCCATGGAGGCCAGGGCGATCTCGGGCCGACCGGGAATCCCGTCCGGTTGGCGGGGCTTTTCGTGGAAATTCGTTACCCGATTGTATTCGGTGACCGACAGCACGCCGAAATCGCGCGCGTGATCGCACGGTATTTCGACCACGCCGACCGTGATATCGGCGCCCTTCTCCACGTGGTAGGCGATCATCGGACCGTAGTCCATCTTGTAGATGTGGTCCCCGGCGAGTACCAGCACGTGCTTGGGCCGCAGCGCGCGTATCAGATCGAGGTTCTGGTAGACGCAGTCTGCGGTGCCACGATACCAGTGCAGGCCGACCTGCTGCTGCGACGGTACCACATCGATGAACTCCCCAAACTCGCCGCGCAGGTAGCTCCAGCCGCGCTGCACGTGCTGAATCAGGGACTGGCCCTTGTATTGCGTCATCAGATAGATCTGGCGGATGCCGGAGTTGACGCAGTTGGACAAGACGAAATCGATGATGCGGAACTTGCCGCCGAACGGCGTGGCCGGCTTGCAGCGATGCAGCGTGAGATCCTTGAGTCGCTCGCCGCGTCCGCCGGCCATGACCACGGCCAGCGCGCCGCTGGTCAGTCGGCTGACGTAGCGTCCGGAGGAAGCGCGCGACTGTTGTTTAGCCATGGATTCGAGTTCCGATGCTCATATCGCCGCCCTCGCTGTTTCAGTCCCTGCCTGACGCGCGCGAGATGCGCTGCCCGGCGGAACAGGCGACGCAGGCGTTCACGCATGAACGAGAGCGGCATGAGCGGATTATCTCTCTTCCCTGGCGTTCTTGCTCCACTTCGTTATGCTATTCACGGGTGGGTTGCAACGTCTGTGTGGCTTCGTGGCAGGAAGCAAGGGGTAGTGCACCTTGCAATACCATCGAAACTACAGGCTCCTACAGGCGTTTGAGCAATCCAAGCTCCAGTGGATGCGCGAGCAGCTCATGCGCCGGATAGATGCGGATCTCGAACGCAAACTGGCCGGAGGTCGGCGGCGACGCCTGCAGCACGTAGACCGTGGAGCCGTCGCTGTCGATCTCCCCGCTCGCACGCAGCGCGGCGCGCCAGGCGTCGTCCGGCTGACCGCGAAACGAGGACAACGCCGCCAGCTCGCTGCGGGATTGGGGCAATACGCGCTGAGCGACGAATTCGACGTGCACGTCCTGGGGCGTGAGTCCGTTGAGCGCGGCGGCGATTCGCAGGTTCAACACCCCCGCCCGCGGCAGCTCCCGCGGCGGCTCGGACAGTCGCCGCAGGTGCACGCCGGCCCACAGCTCGCGTACGCGCTGCTTCCATGCGGCCAACGCCGAGGCCGCGTCAAGGCCGTGCTGCGTCAGCCGCTGATGATGCGAGGCCGCGGGATAATACAAACCGCGTGCATAGTCCTGCACCACCCGGCCCATGTTGAACAGCGGAATGACCGACATCATGGCGCGCTTGCAGCGCCTGACCCATTCGGCCGAATAGCCCTGGCTGTTGCGCGCGTAGTAGAGCGGCACGACCTCTTCCTCGAGTGCAGCGAGCATCGCGGCTGAATCGAGCTCATCGCGTCGGTTCGGGTCCTGCACGTTGGCCCCGGGAATGCCCCAGCCGTTGTCCTGATCGAAGCCCTCCGCCCACCAGCCGTCGAGAATGCTGAGGTTCAGCCGGCCGTTGACGGCAGCCTTGATGCCCGAGGTGCCGCTGGCCTCCAGCGGCGCGACCGGGTTGTTGAGCCACACATCGACGCCGGTCACCAGCCAGCGCGCCAGCTGCAGCTCGTAATCCTCGAGGAACACGATGTGGCCGGCAAACTCCGGCGTCAGCATCAGCTGCTTGATCTCGCGCAGCACCTGCTGGCCGGGATGATCGGCCGGATGCGCTTTGCCCGCGAACAGGAACAGCACCGGTCGCTCCGGATCGCTGACCAGGCGCGCCAGGCGTGCGCGGTCGCGCATCATCAGCGCCGCACGCTTATAGGTTGCAAAGCGTCGCGCGAAACCGAGCGTGAGCGTATTGGGCTGCTCCGGATCGAGCAGCCGCGTGGCATGCCGCAACTGCGCCTGGCTTAGTCCCTTGGCGGCGTACTCGCTTTGCAGGCGCGCCCGCACTCCCGAGAGCATGCGCGCCTTGACGTGCTGCGCGGTCTGCCAGTACTCCACGTCGGGCACCTTCTCGAGGGCACGCCAGAAGGCTACGTCGGACAAACGCTCGCGCCACTGGAGGCCGACTTTGTCATCGAAAAAGCGGCTCCAGGTCTCCGCCAGGAAAGTCGGCACGTGCACGCCGTTGGTGACGTAGCCGACCGGGTTTTCCTCCGCGGGCACTTCCGGCCAATGATCGGCGCACAAGCGTGCAGACACCACGCCGTGAATTCGGCTGACCCCGTTCATGCGCCGCGCGCCGTTCAGGGCCAGGTGGGTCATGTTGAAGGCCTGCGGCGCGTGCGGCGCGCGGCCCAGGGCCAGCACCCGCTCCATCGGCACGCCGAGTTCGGCGACCACGTCCTGGAAGCAATGCGCGAACAGTCCCGTATCGAAGGCATCGTGACCGGCCGCCACGGGAGTGTGCGTGGTAAATACGCACTGCGTCGCCGCCGTTTCCAGCGCTGCTGAAAATTCCAGACCGCGTGCGATCCCCTCGCGCGCGAGCTCGAGGATCAGAAATGCGGCGTGACCTTCGTTAATGTGCCAGGTCGCCGGGGCCAGTCCCAGCGCGCGCAATGCACGCGCTCCTCCCAGCCCCAGGATCATCTCCTGGCGTATGCGTACCGAGGCATCGCCACCGTAGAGCCGATGCGTGATCTCGCGATCCTCGCCTGAGTTCTCCGGGCAATTGGTGTCGAGCAGGTACACCGAAACCCGCCCCACGCGAGCCTTCCAGATGCGTGCGCACACACTGCGCCCGGCGATCGGTACCCGCACGCGCAGCCATTGGCCACTTTGGTCGCGAACCGCTTCGACCGGCAGATCTCTCGGGTCGGTGCCGTTGTAGCTGGCGTGCTGAACGCCATCGGTGTCGACCGATTGAATGAAATAACCCTCGGTGTAGAGCAGACCGACCGCAATGAAATTGAGCCGCTCGTCGCTGGCGGCCTTGCAATGATCGCCCGCGAGGATGCCTAAGCCGCCGGAGTAGATCGGGAAGCTCTCGTGAAATCCATACTCGGCGCAGAAGTAGGCGATCAGCGGCTCATCCGCGCGCGGTGCCGGGGCCGCCAGATAGGCATCGAAGGTGGCAAGAACTTGCCGGTAGCGCTCCAGGTAGCGCGCGTCGGCCGCGGCGCGATCGAGATTCTCCTGATTGACACAGCGCAGGATCAAGCGCGGATTACCGCTGGCCTGCTTCCACAGTTCCGGGTCCAGGTCTTCGAACAGAGCCCGGGTGGGACGATGCCAGCTGAAGAATAAATTGTTCGACAATTCCGCCAGGCGGGCCAGCGTTGTGGGAACAACGGGATATATTTCAATCAGTTGCTTAGCCATGCTGGCCTTGCTGCGGAATTTTCTGCGGTCCATATGGAAAAAGTTTAGCAGCTGCAGCGGGCCGAAATGTGCGCAAAGTCGCGGTCGCGAGTGATGGTGAACCCACGGCGCGCGGCTATAC
>CABEDP010000068.1_pt1 | contig 19364 bp, 18 predicted proteins | sample 3423091 | NCBI WGS metagenome assembly CABEDP01 (sample SAMEA5534331, study PRJEB31848) | metagenome | biome: tundra; feature: field; material: soil | place: USA | collected 2013-05 | depth 0.15 m | reverse complement strand
GCAGGCCTGCGCCACGAGCGCGGCCTGCTGCTGCGATGGCGCGACGGCGTTCGGAACGCAGCGCTTGCAGGCGCGAAATCCTGCGCTTTCGGCGGCGGCGGACTGCGCGAAGAAGCGCACGTTCTCGCGCCGCGGTGTACGGGCCGCACACGACGGGCGGCAGTACACGCCCGTGGTGCGCACGGCGTAATAAAAAATCCCATCAGCCCGTTGCTGCCGTTGCCGGACCGCGTCCCAGCGCTCATCGTCAGTGGCAAGGTGATTCATGGCGTCCGACTCCTTGGCAGCCGCGCTGCGTGGTGAGCGCAGGATCGCTACACTTCGCTTCGAACGCACTCCAGGTGTTGCGGTTGAATTCGAACGTGTCACTGTCTTCATGAATCTGGCGCGCCCGGCGGGATTCGAACCCACGACCTGCAGCTTCGGAGGCTGCCACTCTATCCAGCTGAGCTACGGGCGCCGCGAGGCGCGCAAGGTTACCGCAACAGCGGGTCAACCGTCAGCTGCGCCACGCAAGCGGCTCAGTGCCGCTTCTCGCTGGCCGCCAAGTCGTTGATCAGCTGTAACAAATTAGTCTCCCCACCCGCCTGCCCCATGTCGGTCTGGTACTTGCCCGCGATCACGAACGTCGGCACGGCGTCGATCCGGTAGCGCCTAGCTAAGTCGTCGGCTTCCTGCAGATTGGTCTGCACCGCGAAGGAGTTGTAGGCCTTCATGAAATCCGCGTCACTGATGCCATTGTCTTTGGCGAATTGCAGCTGCGCGCGTTGCGTGGCCAGCGGATCGTTCGCGACGAACAGCAGATTGTTGTTCTGATGGATTTCGGCAAACACTTTGCCGTGCAGCGCCTCGAGCTTGCCCAGCGCCTGCAGCGTATAGAACAGGCGCGCATGGGCGCGGTGCACCTCGCCCCACATGATCGGAACGCGCACGAACTCGACGTACGCGGCCTTGTTCTTGCGCCAGCTCTCGAGCACCGGATCGAGCGCAAAGCAGTGCGGGCAGCCGTACCAGAACATCTCGATCACTTCGACCTTGCCCGGGCCCACGTTGGTCGGCTGGGCGGGCGCAATGACTTTGTAGTGGGTGCCCGGGACCCACTTGCCGGCCGGCAACTGGCCTGCACTCGGCAACGCCGCGATGCGCTCGAGTTGCGCCTCGCCGCTGTCGGGCTGGCCCGACCCGTTCGCCCCAAGGTCGGCCCCTTCCTGCTGCGTGGCGGCTGCCGCGGCCAGATCACTGCCCCCCTTGGCGTCAGCGGTCGGGGCAGTCGCCGTGGCCGGCGCTGCGGCGGCCGAAGAGCCCGCAGGGTTCTCGCGCGCGCAGGCTGAGAGGCTGGCGAGCAGCAGCAGTAGCGCCAGGGAGTGCTTGATCATCTCAGTGCAGGCCCTGAACGTAAGAGGCCAGGTTGCGCATTTCCTCCGGCGAGAGCCGCTGCGCGATCGTAGTCATGATCGCGGCCTTGGGCCCACCCGTGCTGTCGCCCTTTTCATTGCTCGCATAGCGCTTGCCCGCTGCGTAGTCAGTGAGTTGCTTGACGACGTATTGCGAATGTTGCGCACGCAGCGCGGGGTAGCTCGCCTCGGGGTTACCGCTACCGGAGGGGCCATGGCAGGCCGTGCATGCCGGGATCGCGCGCGCGCCATCCCCGCCGCGGTAGAGCTTCTGCCCCGCCTGCCAAGAGGACGGATCGGCCTCTAGCCCAGCGGGCGTCTGCAGCGAAAAATAAGTCGCGAGATCTTCCATGTCCTGATCGCTCAACATGGCGGTGAGGCTTGTCATGACCCCGGCGCTGTTGATACGCGCATTGGCCTTGAAAAGCTTGAGCTGACCGGCGAGGTACGCGGCATTCTGACCCGCCAACGAGGGCCATAGCGCATTGCTGCTGTTGCCGTTGGGACCGTGGCAGCCAACGCAGATGGCGGCTTTGGTCGCGCCGGCTCCGGCGGAACCTTTGGCCAAGGCCAAGGGGGCGGTGCAGACAGCCAGGAGCAACCAAACCCATCGCGTCATCGACATCATGTGCAATCAACTCCCAAGGGATCGAAGAATTGTACACTAGCAGCCTGTCCGAGCATTTCCCCGCGTGAGCGTCTATCCCTTCGCGCACTTTTTATTCAGTGCCGCGGCTGCTGCCCAATTCCCGCACGACACCGGCGCGGAAGTGGCCATCGTCGGGCGCTCCAACGCCGGCAAATCCAGCGCCATCAACGCCATAACGGGGCGGCGCAGTTTGGCACGCACCAGCAAGACCCCCGGGCGCACGCGGCTGCTGAATTTCTTCGAGCTCGCCCCCGGCGCGCGGCTGATCGATCTGCCGGGTTACGGCTACGCCTCGGGTCCGCGAACCGAGCGCGCGGGCTGGGCGGATTTGATCGAGGGGCTGGCGCCGCGGCAGTCGCTGCGGGGGCTGCTGCTGGTGGTTGACGCGCGCCGCGGCATCCTGTCTGGCGATCAGCAGCTGATGGACTGGGCTCAGAGCATCGGGCAGCCGGTCCACGTGCTGTTCTCCAAATCCGATCAGCTCAAGCGCGCGGAAGCTCAGAAACTGCTGAGCGAGTCGCATGCCAGCCTGCAGGGACGTGGCTCAGCACAACTGTTCTCGGCGCACACGGGAGTCGGTCTGCAGCAGGCGCGGGCACAGCTGGATGCGTGGCTCAAAAAAGAAAGCCCCGGCAGTACTAGGGAGTGACTACCGGGGCCAGACTAAGCGCGATGCGGGTCTCTACGCACCGAGCTCATACCCGCCTAGGGAGGGAAGCGGGGAGTACGCAGTACTCGTTAAGTAAGAGTGGGGAGTTCGCCAAAAAGTTCGCTGCGCAAATGTAAATTCTTGTTAACTTTTCCCTTGCCGATTCAATCGCTTGACCTTAGTTGTGTTGCATCGGCGCTACAGAAACACCCAAGTCAGGCCGATTGATGCTAGAGCCATGTCGCTGGCGTGCGAAACCTGGTAGCGCTCGTACTCAATCCGGGTTCCGAGGCTGCCCCAGCTGGTGCCGGCACCGACCCCGTACGCCAGGTCATCTCCGGTACGGTGGAACGACAGGAACGGCGACTGGGCATCGGTGCGCCAGTCCGCGATGCCGACCTTGCCGTAGAGATCGACCACCGGAATGGGCAGGAACCCGACCGCAAACAGACCTATGGCATCGGTGTCGGCAGAGTTGATGCCGCCATAGGCGCGGCCGAAACCGACGTAGCTGAGCTCGGCCGCGAACACCTTCAGCGGCCGAAATCCGAGCGCAAACTTATAGCCGGTGTCGGTGTTGTGGACATCGAACGTGGCGGCATCGAAATTTTGCTGGCTCGCTCCGAGCGAGCCGCCGAGGTAGAAGCCGGTGTCGTCGGCGAAGGCCGCCGCACTGGTCAGCAGGGCGCCGGCCAAAAGCCCTAAGTAACGGTTGGGATTCATACACTAATGACCGTTCTGAGCCCGGATCGTTCCGCGGCTGCCGTCAGTGCGCCTGGTCCCAATTCGCGCCGCTGCCGAGCTCGACCTTGAGCGGCACCGCCAGGTATGCCGCGCCGCTCATGCGCGCGCTGAGCGCCGCGCGCGCCTGCCCGACGAAATCCTCGCGCACCTCCAGCACCAGCTCGTCATGCACCTGCATGATCAGCCGCGCCGGCACCTGCGGCTCCTGGCACCACTGATCGACGGTAATCATGGCGCGCTTGATGATGTCGGCCGCGGTGCCCTGCATCGGCGCGTTGATGGCGCTGCGCTCGGCGTACTGCTGTAGGCCGCGGTTGCGCGAGCGGATCTCCGGCAGGAACAGGCGGCGGCCGAACACCGTCTCGACAAAGCCATCGCGCCGGGCCTGCTCGCGCGTGGCATCCATGTAGCGGCGCACACCCGGATAGCGCGCGAAATACAGATCGACGTAGCTTTGGGCCGCGCCGCGCGCCACGCCGAGCTGGCGCGCCAGACCAAAGGCGGACATGCCGTAAATCAAGCCGAAGTTAATGGCCTTGGCCGAGCGGCGCTGATCGCTCGAGACCTGCTCGAGCGGCACGCCGAACACTTCCGCTGCCGTGGCCTGGTGGATGTCGCGGTCCTCGGCAAAAGCGCGCAGCAAGCCCTCATCCCCCGAGAGGTGCGCCATGATGCGCAGCTCAATCTGCGAGTAGTCGGCGGCCAGCAGGCAATAGCCGGGCGCGGCAATGAAGGCCTGACGGATGCGTCGGCCCTCGGGACTGCGGATCGGTATGTTCTGCAGGTTCGGGTCGGTCGAGGACAGCCGGCCGGTCGCGGCCACGGCCTGGTGATAGCTGGTGTGCACCCTGTTGGTGGCGGCGTTGATCTGCTCGGGCAGCCGTTCGGTATAGGTCGAGCGCAGCTTGGCCAGGCCGCGATATTCCAGGATCAGCTTGGGCAGCGCGAAGTTCGCGGCCAGCTCCTCGAGCACATCCTCCGCGGTCGAGGCCGTGCCCGAAGGGGTCTTGCGCAATACCGGCAATTGCAATTTCTCGAACAGGATCTGCTGCAATTGCTTGGGCGACTCGAGGTTGAAGACGGTGCCGGCCTCGTGGTGCGAGAGCTGTTCGATCTCGCGCATCCGCACGAGCAGCTGGCCGCTCTGGGTGTGCAGCATGGCGCGATCGATCAGTACGCCTTTGCGTTCCATGCGCTGCAATACCGGCACCAGCGGCTGTTCGGTCTCGCGGTACAGCCGCGCCAGCGCGCTGTTCTGCTCGAGCCTGGGCCAGAGAGTGCGGTGCAATCGCAGCGTGACATCGGCATCCTCGGCAGAGTATTCGGCGGCTTGCTCGACGCTGACCTGATTGAAGCTGATCTGCTTGGCGCCCTTGCCGGCCACGTCCTCGAAATGAATCGTCCGCAGCCCCAGGTAATACTCGGCCATCGAATCCATGTCATGGCGCGTGGCGGTGCTGTTCAAGATGTAGGACTCGAGCATGGTGTCGAAACGCTGTCCCTTGAGCGCGATGCCATAGTTCTCGAGCACGTGGATGTCGAATTTCAAATGCTGGCCGAGCTTGCCGCGGTTCGGATCCTCGAGCAGCGGCCGCAGCATCTCCAGTACGCGCGTGCGATCGAGCTGCGGCGGCGCGCCCGCGTAGTCGTGCGCCAAGGGCACATAGGCCGCGTGGCCCGGCTCGATGCAGAACGAGACCCCGACGATCTCGGTGTTCATGTAATCCAGGCTCGTGGTTTCGGTATCGAACGCGAACAGCTCGGCGCGGCCGAGCGCCTCGCACCAGCGCGCGAGGCCCGCCTCATCAAGAATGGTCTCGTAATGGCGCGGCACACTCGCGAGCGCGGCCGCAACGGCATCGGTCGCTGTCGCGCCCTCGGCCGCGACCTCAGCGACGGATTCCAACTGCGTTAGCAATGTGCGCAGCTCGAGCGCGCTGTAGATCGCGCGCAGCTTGGCGCGATCCGCCTCGCGGCGCTTGAGCCCCGATTCATCGAGCGCCAAGGTGAGATCGGTGCGAATGGTCGCGAGCTGGCGCGAGAGCGCGAGCGTGGCCAGGCCGGCGCGCAGATTCTCGCCGACCTTGCCGGGGATCTCGGCCACGTGCGCGAGCAGCCCATCGAGCGTGCCGTAACTGTTGAGCCATTTGGCGGCCGTTTTCGGCCCGACCTTGTCGATGCCGGGAATGTTGTCGGAGCTGTCGCCCACGAGCGCGAGGTAATCGATGATCTGTTCCGGGTAGACGTCGAACTTGACCTTGACTCCGGCTCGATCGAGGACCGTGCCGCTCATGGTATTGATCAGCGTGATGCGCTCATTGACCAGCTGCGCCATATCCTTGTCGCCGGTGGAGATCAGCACCGTCTGGCCGCCCAGAGCGGCGCGGCAGGCCAGCGTGCCGATCACATCGTCGGCTTCGACGCCGTCGATGCGCAGCACCGGCAACCCGAGGGCCTCGACCGCCGCGAGCAACGGTTCGGTCTGCGAGCGCAGATCGTCGGGCATGGCCGGGCGATTCGCCTTGTACTCGGCGAACAGATCATCGCGAAAGGTCTTGCCCGGCGCGTCGAATACCACGCCGATGTGCGGCGGGGTGAAATCGCGCAGGAACTTCGACAGCATGTTCAGTACGCCGTAGATCGCGCCCGTGGGCGCACCCTTGGAATTGGTCAGCGGCGGCAGCGCGAAGAAGGCTCGATACAGATACGACGAGCCATCGATCAGAACCAGGTCCGGACGTTCGGGTAGGGGCATGGCGCGTCGCGGGGCGCGCTAAGACTGCGAGGATGGCGCGGGTGCCGGGTTGATGGGATTGGCGGGCACTTTGGCTTTCTTCTGTTGCGGCAGGTAAAGCGCGCCCTTCTGACCACAGCCGCCGAGCGTGCCGGTCAATGCGATGGCCAGCAGCACGGCGGCGAACGCGGCGATCGTCCTGTGCGCGCTCATGCGGGCGGCAAGGGCATGGGGCGGCCCTCGCGCAGCGCCAGCCAGCCGCGCGCCACGCGGTAGATCACCCACAGCCCGGTCAGCGCGAACCCGACCATGGCGATCAGGAAGCCGACGACGACGATCAGCAATGGCATCGCCAGGATGGAGATCACGAGGATCCAGAGCCAGGTAAACCAGAATGTGCGGATCTGCCAGCGAAAGTGGCTTTCGAGCCAGGTGCCGCGCGCCTCGGAGCGGCGCGCATAATTCATGATCACGGCGATGATCGAGGGCAGGCCGAAGGCGAAACGCACGGCCACGGCGCGCGCGGTCAGCAGCCCGATCAGCACCGACAGCGCGTGCAAACCGTAGATCCAATGCGTGTATTCGATAAGCCCGCGGTTGACGCTGACCACGGCGTTGTGTTCCGGCTCCATGGTGTCATTCCTTGCGCGTATAGCGCGCCGCTACTCGTCCGTAGGCTTCGCGAAACGGGATTCCGTGTTCGACCACCAGTGCATAGGCCTGCTCGGCCGCGTGCACGGCCGGATCGAGGCGGATGCGCTCGGGGCGGAATTTTAGCGCATCGAGCGCCGCGGCCACGATGTCGAGCGTCTGCTGGCCTAAGTCGATGCCGCGAAACAGCGGAAACTTCAGCAATTGCAGATCGCGCTGGTAGCCCGAGGGCAGCTTGGCGCAGATCGCGAGCGCTTCGGTCAAGGCGGCGAGCGCCGTGGCGCTGCGGGCGCGTACCAGCTCGAACACATCGGGATTGCGCTTCTGCGGCATGATCGAGGAGCCGGTCGTGAAGGCCTCCGGCAGCTCGATGAAGGCGAATTCCTGCGTGTAGAACAGCAGCAGATCCGCGGCCATGCGGCCTAAGTCCCCCATCAGCAGCGCGAGCTCGAACAGCAGCTGCGCCTCGGCTTTGCCGCGCGAGAGCTGCACCGCGGTGACCGGCTCGTGCGTGTGCTCGAAGCCCAGCGCGCGCGTGGTCGCCGCGCGATCGAGGGTCAGACCGGGCGTGCCATAGCCGGCGGCGGAGCCCAGCGGATTCTTCTCGACGCGCCGGCGCACGCTCTGCAGACCGAGCGCGTCGTCGGCCAGTTCGGCGGCGTAGCCGCCGGCCCAGAGGCTGACCGAACTCGGCATGGCCTGTTGCATGTGGGTGTAGCCGGGCAGCGGCGTCTGCGCTTCACGCTGAGCTAAGCGTTCGAGCGCCTGGATCAGGTTCTGCGTTCCATCTTGCAGCTCACCGATGGCGTCGCGCAGGTACAGCCGCAGCGCCGTGAGCACCTGATCGTTGCGCGAACGTCCGAGATGGATGCGCGCGCCGGCCGTGCCGATGCGCTCGGTCAGGCGCCGCTCGAGAGCGGTCTGCCCGTCCTCCTCGGCCAGCTCGATGTGCCACAGGCCGCGCTCGTGTTCCTCGGCAAGCGTGCTCAGTGCGTCGCGGATCTGTTGCAGGTCCTCAGCCGAGAGCAGGCGCTGCGCATGCAGCATCTCGGCGTGGGCGATCGAGGCACGCACGTCGTAGCGCACCAGGCGCTCATCGAGCGCGTAGTCCTCGCCGGCGGTATAGCGCAGTACGCGCTCATCGAGCGGCGCGCCCTTGTCCCACAGCCGCCTCATGCGCCGCCTTGCTGCTCCGCCGGCGTCAGCGCGTTGACGTCCTGAACGATCAGCGTGCCGGTGCCCTCGTTGGTGAATACCTCGGCCAGGATGCTGTCCTCGGCGCTATAGGAGATCACATGCACGCGGCGCACGCCGCCGCGAAGTGCATCCTCGATCGCCTTGGCCTTGGGCAGCATGCCATCGAGCAGGGCGCCCGCTGCGCGCAATCGCGCGAGTCCCGCCAAGTCCGTATAGGAGATGACCGAGCTCGGGTCCGAAGCGCGTTCGAGTATGCCCGGCGCGCCGGTGCACAGGATCAGTTTCTCGGCCGATAGCGCCGCGCCGATCGCGGCCGCCACCGTATCGGCGTTGATATTGAGCAGGGTGCCGCGGTTGTCGGCCGACAGCGGGCTGATCACGGGCATCAGGCCATTGTCGAGGTGCTTGCGGATGACGTTGACATCGACGCTGTCGATGTCGCCGACGAAGCCGAAATCCACCGGGCCGGGCTCGCCGTTGAGCTGCACCGGTGCGCGCTTATGGGCCCGAACCAGGCCGGCATCGACGCCGGACAGTCCGACCGCATCGATCTCCAGATCGCGGCAGATCGCGAGAATCCGCGTGTTGATCAAGCCATTGAGCACCATCGAGGTCGCATCGATCGACTTCTCGTCGGTCACGCGCCGGCCCTGCACCATGCGCGTCGCCACGCCGAGCGCCTCGGTCAGCTCGGTCAGCTGCGGGCCGCCGCCGTGCACCATGACCACGCGCACGCCAAGGTAGTGCAGGATCGCAATCTGCTCGATCAGCGCGCGCGTCATCGCGTCATCGCCAAACACCGCGCCGCCCGCCTTGACCACGAACACCTTGCCCTTGTAGAGGCGGATGTAGGGCGATGCATTGCGCAGCGCGTGAATGGTCGCCGCGTGCTCGGATCGATGCAGAATCATGTCAAGCGTTTACTCCGCTGGTTTGAGCATTTGATGCAGCACGGCCATCTGTGCCGGCAGCCGGTTGTAGGCCTGCCGCAGCACCACGGCGCGCGCGCCGTCGAGCAGCTCGTCGGCGAGCGCGACATTACGCCGCACCGGCAGGCAATGCATCACTCTGCAATCGCTGCGCGCACCCGCGAACCACTGTTCGGTCAGGCACCAGTCGCGCAATGGTCTGCGCGCCTGCACATCCAGGCTTTCATCGCCGTAGGCGGCGGTGTGCGCCCATTCCTTCGCATAAACGATTTGAGCACCCTCGAGCGCCTCGCGGCGATCCGCGCTCTCGCGCACCGAGCCGCCGCTGTGCGCCGCGGCGCGCCGCGCCTTGTCCATGATCGCGGCGGGCAACGCAAAGCCCTCCGGTCGCAGCACCACCACCTCCATGCCGCGCATGGCCGCCATGTGCACGGTGGCGGCCGGCACGGCCAGCGGCAAGGCGCGCGGGTGATACGCCCAGCTCAGCACGAACTTCGCGCCGCGCGGCACCTGCAGTTCATCGAGCGTCTTCCAGTCGGCCAGCGCCTGGCACGGATGATTGACCGCGGATTCGAGATTGATCAGCGGTTTGTCGATCAGAGCCGACATCGCACTGAATTTGCTTTCGCTCAACTCGGCAGCCAGGTCCTTGCCGTCGGCGAACGCGCGAATACCGAGCGCATCGCAATAGGAGGCCAGCACCGGCAGCCCCTCGCGAATGTGTTCGGCCGCAACGCCGTCCATGACGGCGCCCTGGCGGGTTTCGAGCTGCCAGGTGCCGCTGCCCGGCGTGATCACAAAGCACGAGCCGCCGAGCCGCGCCATGCCGGCCTGGAACGAGGACAACGTGCGCAACGAGGGATTCATGAACAGCAATCCCAGAATCCTGCCGCGCAGCGCCTGCGGCTCAGGTGCGCTCTCGAGCCGCCGCGCGAGCGCGAGCAGGTCCTGCACCTGCTCGGGCGAAAAGTCGGCCAGATCGAGAAAGCGTCGCATGGTAGTCAGCTGCCGATATCGAGCAACGCGCTACGCAACAGCTCGACATGCTCGTCCGCGAGCACGTAGGGCGGCAGCAGCCGCAGGATGGTCGGATCGGCGCTGGTGCCCGCGAGGATGTCGCGCTCGAGCAGCGCCGCATGAATCTCCTTGGCTGGCCGCGCAGTGCGCAGGCCGAGCAGCAGTCCGGCGCCCTGATGGGCGATGACCGGTCCGACCAGGCAGCGGTTGCGAATCAATGCCGAGATGTGTCGCACGCGCGCGAGCAGCTGCTCCGACTCGATCGCCTCGATCACGGCCTCGATCACGGCGCAAGCCATCGGGCCACCGCCGAAGGTGGTGCCGAGCGCATCGAGCTTCACGGCCGCGGCCACACGCGGTGTCATGAGCAGAGCCGCGCACGGAAAGCCGTTGCCGAGCGCCTTGGCGGTCGTGATCATGTCCGGCTGGATGCCGTATAGCTTGGCCGCGAACGGCGCGCCGACGCGGCCCATGCCGCATTGGACTTCATCGAAAATCAGCAGCGCGCCGACTTCATCGCAGCGAGCGCGTAGTGCGCTTAAGAAAGCCGCGCCCATGTCGTACGCGCCCCCCACTCCCTGCACCGGCTCGACCATCACTGCGGCCGTGGCGCTCGTCACGTGCGCGGCGATGGCACTCGTGTCGCGACGCGCGATGAAGCTCACATCGAACGGGGTTCTCGGATAGCCGTACCACTTGGCCGCGGCGCCCCAGGTGATCGCCCCGGTCGCGGCGGTGCGGCCATGGAAGGCATGCTCGATGGCAGCCACGTGGCTGCGGCGCGTGATGGTGAAGGCCATCTTGAGGGCGTTCTCATTCGCCTCCGCGCCGCTGTTGACGAAGAATACGCTGCTGAAGTCGAGGCCCGAAAAGCGGATCAGCCGCTGCGCGGCGCGCAGCCGTATCTCCAGGGGCACGGCGTTGCTCTGAAAACTCAAGGTCCGCGCCTGCTCGCGCAATGCCTGCATCCAGCCGCGATGTCCGTAGCCGAGCACGGCCACGGCATGACCGCCGTAGAGGTCGAGCACGCGACGGCCATCGGCTGTGCGCAGCCACACGCCTTTGGCCGAGACCACGGGCAGCGGATATTGGGCGAACACGGGCGCCAGGTAATCGTGCAGCTCGCCCGTGGAGTTCTCGGCTTGAGGTTGTGCCGTCATGCTCAGGTCCAGCCCGGCGCCGGTGCGGTCAGACCCGCGGTTTCCGGCAAATCGTAGAGCCGGTTCATCCATTGGACCGCGCCGCCGGCTGCGCCCTTGTTCAGATTGTCGAGCACGCAGAATACCGCCAGCGTGCGACCGTCACTGACGGCCGAGAGCGTCGCGTAGTTGCTCGTGGCCACGTCCTTCACGTGCGGCGGGGTGTCGCTGATGCGCACGAACGGCGCACCAGCGTAGAACTCGCGCAATGCGGCGAGCACCTGGGCGCTGTCGCATGGCGTGCGCAACGTGGCCTGAACCGTGGCATGGATGCCGCGCGCGAACGGGCCGGAGTGCGCTACGAACGCGAACTGCGCGTCGACGCCGCTGGCCGCCGCGGCACAGGCGCGGATCTCGGGCGTGTGGCGGTGAGAGAGCGCGCTGTAGGCGTACAGATCGCTGTGACGCGATGGATGGTGCGTGCCCTCCTGAGGCTTGCGGCCCGAGCCGGTGCTGCCGGTGACCGCGGACACGAACAATTCCCCACGGGTCAGCCCGTGAACCAGCAACGGCACCGAGGCCAGCAAGGTCGCGGTCGCGAAGCAACCCGGATGCGCCACATGCGCCGTTGGGGCGCGTGGCAGATGCTCGGGCAGCGCGCAGACGAACGAGTCGATGCGTCCCGGTGCGCCGTGCGCGTGCCGGTACACCGCTTCATAGGCCGCGGCGGAGGAAAAGCGGAAGTCGGCGGAGATATCGACCACGTGCGGACTGCGACCGGCCGATTCGGCACAGCGCAGCAGGCGGTCGATCAATGCCGCGGCCGCCCCGTGCGGTGCGGCCGAGAAGATCGCGCTCGAGGGCTCGTCGGATACGATCTCCTCGATCTGCAGCAGTGATTTGAAGCGTTCCTCCGGATACGTCGTGATCAGATGCCGGAAGGCCCCGGCGACCGGCTCGCCCGGCTGGCTGTCGGACAGCACGCCCGCGAGCTCAAAATGCGGATGGCCCGCGATCAGGCGCAATAGCTCGCCCGCAACGTAGCCGGTGCCGCCGAGCACGAGCGTGGGAATCCTGCGCGTCACTCAGCGGCTCCGGCAGCGAGCGGCGTGGCCGTTGACAGGCCGATCGCCCCGATGACGGCATCGCCGAGTCCGGCGGCATCGGTCATGGCATTGCAGGCCGCCACACCCATCTGGGTTTCGATGATCTCGACGCCGACCTGGTTGTCCGTGGACGGACCGGTCACGAGGCAAGGCTCGACGAAAAAACGCTCGCGCAGCAGCTTGACGCCGCCCCAGGCCGCCACCGGATCGTTGGCGGAGAGCACCACGCCGGTCAGCGCGCGGCGGATATCCTCGCATTCGAGAATCGCATCCACACCGTAGGTACCGAGCAGGCCGTCACCGAGCTCGAACACGATCGCATCGGGCTTGCCGGCAGACAGCTCGGTCAGCATCGTGCGCGTGAGCGCCGGTCCGGTACGGCCGGTCGTGGTCACGACGCCGAGGTCGGTGAAGATCATCGTGCGCCGTGCACCGGCATCCTCGAAGGCGAGGATGTCCCGGCGCAGCGATACGCCGGTGGCTTTGAAGGCATCGACAATCAGGCCGCGGTGGCGCATGCGCGCGACAATTGCGGCCGCGGCGGCGGTCTTACCGGACTCCATGCAGGTACCGGCCAGCGCCACCACGGGCACGCCGCGCGTGTCGAGCGGCGCATTGAAATCCAGTGCCCGGTAGCCGACCCGCGCCGGTATGCCGATGCGCTCGCCCAGATACGGAAACTGCAGCACCACGCCGAGCACGCGGCAATCAAATGGCTTGCCCTTGTCCGCCGTCGCCGAGTCGCAAATGCCCATGACCCCGCCGATGTTGAGCATCTGGATCACATCGCCGGGCTTGAGCGCGCTCGGCACGTGACCGGAGTAGCCGAACAGCGCCCGGCGGGGCCCAAGCGCGCCGACCACGATGTCGCCCTTGACGACCTTCGCCATGCGGCCGCTCGCGAGTTCGAGCGTGTTGTAGCTGGATTTGTTGTTGAGGATCTCGGCCACCACGATGACGCCTTCCTCGGCAGGTATCTCGCTCGATAAGCGCAATTCCTGTCCGAGCGCGCACGCCTGGGTAACCGAGCCCACCTTGTCGACGACGACGCTCTTCATGCCTGTGCATCCACGGGGGCCGCATCTCCGGCGCGGCGATGAAACACGCCGGGCAAGGCGACGATCTTCGAGAACCCGAGCGCATCGGCCGCGCTCCATTCGCCGACCGTTTCGCCGTAGACGCCCTTGGAGGCTGCCATCAATGAGTACGCGGAATCCACGCCCTCGATGTACAGCGCGCCGGGACGCAGCAGCAAGTGCACGTCGCCCGTGACGCGCTCCTGCGAGGACAGCAGCAGTGCTTCGATATCACGGCAGACCGGATCGAGCAGCTGGCCCTCATGCACCAGGTCGCCGTACGGCGCTGCCACGGCCTCCTTGATGCGCTGCTGGCGCGCCGTGAGCACGAGCTTTTCGAGCTCGCGATGCGCGGTCAGCAGCACCTCGGCCGCGGGTGCTTCGAACGCCACCCGTCCCTTGGTGCCGATGATGGTGTCGCCCAGATGAATGCCGCGCCCGATACCGAACGGCGCCCCCAGCTGTTCGAGCTGCTCGATAAGTTCGACCGGGTCGAGACGCACGCCATCGAGCGCCGTGGGCCGACCGGTCTCGAAGCTTAGGCGGTGCGTTTCGGCCGCTCGCGGGTTCGTGAACGCATCGCGCGATAGCACCCAGGCACTTTCGGGAATGCTGCCGCTGGAGGTCAGGGTCTCCTTGCCTCCAATCGTGACGCCCCAGAGACCGCGATTGATCGAGTACGCCGCGCCGAACGGGGGAATCGGCAACTGCAATTGCTGCAGATATTCGAGCTCTTCGCTGCGACGGAAGGCGCGATCGCGTATGGGCGCGAGCACCTGCAGCTCCGGCGCCAGCGTGCGCAGCGCGACTTCGAAACGCACCTGATCGTTACCGGCCGCGGTGCAGCCGTGCGCGATCGTGCCTGTGCCGAGCTGGCGCGCCACGCGGGCGACGGTCTGAGCCTGCATGACGCGCTCGGCGCCGACGCACAGCGGATAGAGCTGGCCGCGGCGCACGTTCCCCATGATCAGAAAGCGCAGCACCTGCTCGAAATAGTCGGCGCGGGCATCGACTTGGGTGTGTTGGACGGCGCCGAGCAGGCGCGCGCGCTGCTCCAAAGTGCGCGCCGCCGCCGCATCGATACCGCCGGTGTCCACCGTGACCGTGATGACCGGGCGGTGATAGTTCTGCGTCAACCACGGCACCAGGAACGAGGTGTCGAGGCCGCCGGAATACGCGAGCAGGATGGGCTGCGCGTCGGGTTTCTGCTGCATAGGGATTCTCAGGTGCGGAACAGTAGATTCAGACGCTCGATGAGCCGCTGCTGCGCGCGAGCGTCGGCAGTGGCCAGGAAAATCGTATCGTCACCGGAAATCGTACCCACGACTTCCGGCCATTCGGCTTTATCCAGCGCGACCGCGACGCTCGGTGCGGCCCCGATCGTGGTACGGATCACCGTGATCGAGGCTCCGGCCGTGCGCACCGTGCGCACGAACCGCGACAGCGCGCCGAAATCGCCATTGGCGCGCGAAATTTCATCGGGCGGCACCAGGTAGCGGCCGCTGGCCTTGAGCACGCCGAGCTCGCGCAGATCGCGGCTGACCGAGGACTGTGTGACCTGGAAGCCGTCGCGCTTGAGCAGCTGAGCCAGATCGCTCTGCCGGCGCACGACGCCGCCGCGCAGAATGCGCAGGATGGCGTTGCGGCGGTCGATCTGTTGGCGATCGGTCAGCATGATGGCGCGTGCATAAATTCTGACTAGTATGCATAAACATGCACGAGCATGCAATGGCCGCCAGTAACGCGGGCAGCTCGAAGGTGTGCGCCTTTTTTTTGAAATCGAGTGTTATTACAATAGTAATAACGCAGGAGTTTTGGACAATGCTTGCCCTCAAAGTCCGGAAGTTTGGCAACTCGCTCGGTGTTGTGCTGCCGAAGGAGGTTATCAGCCGCCTTCAAACGGGCGATGGGAAGCCGCTGTTTCTGATCGAGGGGCCGAACGGCAGCTACCGTCTCACTGCTTACGATCCAGCCTTCGGGAAAAAAATGGCGAAGGCGGAGCAGATCATGGCGCGTTACCGCAACACCCTTCATGTGCTCGCCAAATGAGCGAGCCGATCTGGATCGATGAAGCGGATGCGCTCGCCATTCACGATCGGTTACTCGCATTGCACGGGTCAGGTGGGGTGCGGGACGAGGCTATGCTCAAGTCCGCGCTGGCGGGTCCGCTGCGGCACCGAGCCCATACCCCCGGCGCGGACACCATCGATCTGGCGACGCTGTATGCCGCAGGCATCGTGCGCAATCATCCGTTCGCGGATGGCAATAAGCTCACGGGCTTTGTCGTGGGGGTGCTGTTTCTTGAACTCAATGGCTATCGCTTCAAAGCCAGTGAGGCGGATGCCGCGCAAGCGATGCTCGAACTCGCGGCCGGCACGCTCGAGCAGGCTGGTTTCGCTGCTTTCCTTCGCGCCCACGCGAAAATTGCGTGGGCCCAATATTTGGCGCGCTCTTGAACGCTAAGTCGTACTACCTAGCTACGAGCGCTTCGGTTATCTTCGGTAGCGCTGCTTCGTCCAGTTAATCAGCGCGCAAAATTGAGGGGATTGTCATGGCACAGCCGAGCGTTCAGGGACGATTCATCTGGGAGGGGCTCATGACCGAGGACCCGGCGGGCGCCACCGCGTTCTACTCAAAGGTGGTGGGCTGGCGCACGGAACCCTGGGCCGCGGATCCCACGTACACCATCTTTGCCGCCAAGAGCGGCCCGGTCGCCGGCATGTCGCGGCTGACCGATGCGCTGCGCGAGCAGGGCGTGCAAGGCCACTGGCTGGGCTTCATCGGCGCCGACGACGTCGATGCGATGGTCGCGAGCGCCGAGAAGCTCGGTGCCAGAGTCATCCGTCCCGCCTCCGATATCGACCAGGTCGGTCGCTTCGCAATCCTCGCCGACCCTCAAGGCGCCGCGTTTGCGCTCTTCAAGCCGCTACAGAGTTCGGCGCCCAAGGGTGTGCCGAAACCCGGCGAGTTCTCCTGGCAGGAACTCGCCACCACCGATGACCAAGAAGCGTTCAAATTCTACGGTGGGCTGTTTGGCTGGCAGCTCATGGAGCGCACGGACATGGGAGCGATGGGGTTCTATTTGATCTTTGGCTCCGACGGCGTGCAGCGCGGCGGAATGTACCAGCTCTCGCCTCCGGCTCTCGGACCGCACTGGTTGCCCTATGCGTCGGTGGCGGATGCGGACAAGGCTGCCGCTGCGACGACCAAGGCGGGCGGACGCGTGCTCAACGGTCCCATGAACGTACCGGGCGGCGGCCGCATTGCGCAGCTCGCCGATCCAAGCGGCGTGGCCTTCGCCGTGCATGCGATGGGCAAGAGCACCGCGGCCCCGCCACCGCCCAAGCCTGCTGCCAGGAAAGTCGCCAGGAAGGCGGTCAAGAAAAAGGCCGCGGCCAAGAAGGCCACCAGAAAGGCAACCAAGAAGGCAACCAAGAAGGTCACCAGGAAGCCCACCAGGAAGCCAGCCAAGAAGAAGGTCGGGAGGAAAAAAGTTGCGGCCCGTCGCGCCTCGAGCGCGCGTCAGTCCGTTCGACCTGCGGCGAAGAAGGCCAAGCGCGCTGCCGGCAAGGCACGGCGCAAGAAGTCACGGCGCAAGAAGTAAGGACTAGCGCTCGATGGTGTAAACGAGGTCGGCACTGCGCTGGGTGCCGGCCTCGGTTTTCACGGTCCAGTGATCGCCGACCGTATAGCGCATTTTTATGGTGTTGATGGCCTCCGCGAGGCCGACGCCGTAGCTGACGTACAGTCGCGGGGACAGGTAGCGGCCCAGGACCAGCGCGGTCTCATTGTCCAAGTCCTGCTCGACGCCGGCCTCGATGTTGTAGCGGCCGCCGATCTGCTGCGCCAGGATGGCGCCGCCCTGCATCAAATCCGCGCGCGAGGCACTACTGTGCGCCACCGGATCGCTGGTCGTAGTCGTATTCTGTACGGTCTCGAGTGAGCCGCCGGCGAGCAGCAGCGAGACGATCTGGGATTGAGCGACCTCCGGGTCGGAGAAGAAAGTCATGCGCGGCGCTCGCAGCGTGCCGCGAACATTGACGCCCGCCGTGATGTCGGGAAATTTCTTGATCGCGCGCAGATCCAGGCCCGGATCGCCCATGAGGCCGTTGCTGAACAGCAGCCGCCCGTGCTGGATGTCGAGGTTGCGGCCATAGGCCAGGTACTTGCCCTCCTCGACCTTGAGCTCGCCACTGCCACGACTGATGCCGGTGTCGTCGGTCGCGACCCGGATGCTGCCGCTCAGGCGCCCCGACAGACCTGCCGTATTGACCGTCACGCGCTCGCCGAGCAGCAGCGTGATGTCGCTGTACACCTTGAACTGACTCGGGCGCACGGTGGCACTCGGGCCGACGATAATCTCGTCGCTCGAGGGAAGCACCGCATTGGTCAGATTCGCGGGCTCGATGCGCGCATAGGGCAGTGCCACCTGCCCGTGGATATCGATGCGCTGGCCCTGCAGGTGCAGGGCGACGTCCGGCGAGGCATCGACGCGCGCCTCAGGGATATTAATGACGCGCAGGTCCGTGCCCTGCAAAAGCAGCTCCCCGAACGGCAGCCCTTGCTGCCAGCGCACCGAGCCGCTGACCTGGGCGTGGCCATTGGGCCCGCAGTTCGCCGCGCCGTCGATATGCAGCGTGTCGTCGGCCAGGCGCGCATGGAAGTTCAATTCGCGCAGTGACAGGGCGATCTGATAGGCGTCCAGTTGCGCGCCCGTCACGGCAAGCTCGCCGTTGAGCTGCGGCGCCGCGGCGCTACCGGACAGCGCCAACTGTGCGCTCAGGCGCCCGCTGGCCCGATCGATCTGCGAGACATAGGCTTCCACGAAGCCGACGGCGTCGGTATCGAGCTTGAGCTCGCCGGTCAGCGGCCAGTCGCGCCAGGCTGGATCGGCGCCACGCGCCTGCAGGTGGCCTTCGATCAGGCCGGCGCTGCCGGCATCGAGCCCGAGGCCGGCCGATAACTCGTGCTCGCTCAGTTCGGCCCGGACCAGGCCGTCGCCGAGACTGAGCGTCTCAACCCGGCCGCTCGCGAAGTGCTTGCGAATCGCCGCACGCGTCAGTTGTGCGTTGAGGCTGCCGCGCCAGGACGCTTCCTCGCCGGGCGCTTGCGCGCTGTCGGTGGCCTCGACCTGTACGCTCAGCGTGCCCTCGTAGTCGGTCGCAGCCGTCAGGCCCGCGGTCAGAGTCCGCATCGGCAGATTGGAGGCACGTAGCGAGATCTTGCGCTGCGGCGCCTCGAGCGAGGCGCTAGCGCACAGCCGCGCCAGCTCATCGCGCAGGCACATCGATTCCAGATGCAGGCGATCGAATGCCACACTCAGCGCTACCGGCGCTTCCAGGCTCATATGTAGATTGCGGCCGTCGCTGATCTGCGCGTGGTCGATCTGCTCCTGCCATTGACCCGCGGCGTAGCGGCCGCTGCCGCGCAGCGCCAGATCCAGGCCTTCGGCCCGCGCATCGAGCGCGACGCTGTGCAGCGCGGTGGTGCCCTCGGTGCGCAGCGTCAGGTGCTCGAGCCGGCGCCCGGCCACAGCCAGGCCTTGCAGCTCTATCTTGGAATCGTTGCGGCCCGAGCCATGCGGGTCGAAGGCGACCGTCGCATCGAGCGCATCGAGGTGTATGCCCTCCCATTCCACCTCCTGCAGCTTCGCCGTGCTCAGCAGCGTCAGATCGTTCCGATCCCCGGTCAACGTGCCATGCGCCTGCAGTCGGCCGTGCGCGCCGGTGTGCAGCAATGCCAGATCGGCCGCATCGACCGAGAAATTCAGGTCCACGGGTGAGCCGGCGCGCCCGTCGATCGCGAAGTGCGTCGCCCCCAGCTGCACGTGCACATCGCGGAACAGCCAATCACCGGCGCGATGCACGAGTTCTCCGTGTCCCTCGGCGCGCTGTCCGCGCACGTTGCCGGAGAGCTCGCTCAAGCGCGCGTCCAGCTCGCCCTGAGCGTCCAGCCTGTCGCCGGCCGCGCTGAGCGTGAAGTTGACCCGGCCGGCCAGCCCTGAGCGTAACTGCGCGAGATCGAGATCCTCGATGCGTCCTTGCAATTGCCATCCGCGGGCTGCACCCCAGTGCAGGGC
>CABEDP010000065.1_pt1 | contig 19675 bp, 17 predicted proteins | sample 3423091 | NCBI WGS metagenome assembly CABEDP01 (sample SAMEA5534331, study PRJEB31848) | metagenome | biome: tundra; feature: field; material: soil | place: USA | collected 2013-05 | depth 0.15 m | reverse complement strand
GACCCCTTGCACCCCATGCAAGTGCGCTACCAGACTGCGCCACGCTCCGACATTATTATTCTTCTTGGAATGCACCGCCGGACCAGCGACGGTGCCCGTTCATCATACCCTCTTTCCCGCGTGCGGTGGGCTTACTCCAGCACCCCTCAACGCCGCAGGATGCGCAGTACCTCTTCGAGCTCCATGCGCACCTGACGCACGATCTGCTGGCTCTGACTGGTATCAGTGCGCGCCTCATCGCCAGTGAGCTTGTTGCGTGCGCCGCCGATCGTGAAGCCCTGCTCGTACAGCAGACTGCGGATCTGACGGATGATGATGACGTCCTGACGTTGATAGTAGCGTCGATTGCCGCGACGCTTGACCGGCTTGAGCTGAGGAAACTCCTGCTCCCAATAGCGCAGCACATGCGGTTTGACGCCGCACAGCTCGCTGACTTCGCCGATCGTGAAGTAGCGCTTCCCAGGGATCGCGGGCAGTTCGTTATTGTTCTTTGGTTCCAGCATAGGCTTCGACGCGCGCTTTGAGTTTCTGACCCGGACGGAAAGTCACCACGCGGCGCGCGCTGATGGGAATTTCCTCACCGGTTTTGGGGTTGCGGCCCGGCCGCTGATTCTTGTCTCGCAGATCGAAATTACCGAATCCCGAGAGCTTGACTTGCTCGCCCTGGGACAACGCGCCGCGCACCTCTTCGAAGAAGAGATCCACGAGTTCGCGGGCTTCGCGTTTGTTCAGACCGAGCTGGTTGAACAGTGCTTCGGCCATCTCGGCCTTCGTGAGAGCCATGAACGTTATTCTCTTATCCTGGCGTCCAAATTCGACTCGAGATCGACGCGTACTGCCTGGACGATGCGATCCGCTTCCTCATCCGTAAGGGTGCGTGTTAAATCCTGTAAAATCAAGCCCAAGGCGACACTTTTTCGACCAGTTTCTACTCCCTTACCCTGGTAGACGTCGAAAACGCGCAATTCTTGTAACAGGCTCGCCGCAGCAACACTAACACGTTCGCCGATGCGCCTGAAGGCGATGGCCTCGGGCACCGTGAAGGAAATGTCGCGACGGATCAGCGGATAACGCGAAGTCTCGCGAAACTGCGGCACTTTGGCAACAAAAGTCGCGCCGTAGTCGATTTCGAACAGGATTGGCGCATATGTTAAATCAAGCGAATGCACCAGACCTGGGTGGAGCTCACCCAGATGCCCTATTTCGACGCTCCCGCGCACGATGCGCGCGCTGCGTCCGGGGTGCAGGCACGGCAGGGCCGCCGGCTCAAATAAAAACTCTGCTCCCGCCCCGCCCAGCGCCAGCAACGCCTCGAGGTCGCCCTTGAGGTCGTAGAAATCCACCGGCGTCGCCGCGCTCCCCCACTGCTCGGGGGCGCGTGCGCCGAGCACGATCGCAGCAAGCATTTTTTGTTCGCGATAGCGGCCGTCGCTGTCCACCAAAAATCGATTGGCGATCTCGAACAACCGCACCCGCTGCGCTTGGCGGCGCAGATTCTCGCGCGCCGCGCGCAGCAGACCGGGCCACAGCGAGCTGCGCATGACGGCCATGTCGGCCGCGATCGGATTGGCCAGCTCGATCGTGGGTTGCGCGCCGAACAGCTCGCGCTGCAATACCGGATCGACGAACGCAAAACTGATCGCCTCCTGAAAACCGCGCGCCGCGAGCGTACGCAATACCACGCGCTCATCGATCTCGCTCGAGACCAACGGCTTGAGCGCGACCGAACACACGGCATCGCGCTCGGCGATTGTATCGAAGCCGCCGATGCGCGCGACTTCCTCGATGAGGTCCGCTTCGATGCCGATGTCGTAGCGCCACGAGGGTGGCTCGACGGTCCAGGCCGCACCGGCAAGCTGGGCGGCCGCGCTGGCCGTGCCTGGGCCCGCCGCGCCTAACCCGGCCGGGCGCACCGTCATGCCCAGCGCGCGCAGGCGCGTTTCGATCTCCGCGGGCGCGACGCTCGCCCCGAGCAGACGCTCGACTTGCCGCGAGCGCAGCCGCACCGGGGGCGCGTGCGGCAGCGCCTCGGGTTGTTCCGCGACCGTGACCGGGCCGGCCTCCCCGCCCGCGAGCTGCACGATCAAATGCGTGGCCAGCTCGAGCGCGCGCTCCTGCAGGCGCCAGTCCACGCCGCGTTCGAAGCGCTGGCTGGCATCGGTCTGCAGGCCGTAGCGTCGCGCCCGTCCGGCGATCGCCGAAGGCACGAACCAGGCGACTTCGAGCGCAATGTCGCGCGTCGCGCTCGTGATGGCGCTGCGCTCGCCGCCCATGATGCCGGCCAAACCTAAGATCGATTGCTGATCGGCAATCACGAGTACGTCGGGGCCAAGCTCGATCTCGCGGCCGTCGAGCAGCCGCAGCCGCTCGCCCGGGAGCGCCCATCGCGCCGCCATGGCGCCCTGGAGCATCGAGCGATCGTAGGCATGCATGGGCTGACCGAGCTCGAGCATCACATAGTTGGTCACATCGACCACCGGGCTGATCGATCGCAGGCCCGAGCGCCGCAGGCGCTCGCGCAGCCAGGCCGGACTCACGCGTGTATTGTCCAGGCCGCGCAGCACGCATGCGAGCAGGCGCCCGGCTCCACCTTTCGCCGGCAACGCGACCTCGAGCGCTGGCCCGCAGGCTAGTGCGCGTCGATCCGCGTCGATAGCCGCGCGCGGCGCGGCAACATTCGATGGGCTGACGCCCAGTTCCGGCGTTTGGAGCGGCGCGCCGCTCAGCGCGGCGACTTCGCGCGCCATGCCGAGCACGCACAGCGCATCGCCTCGATTGGGCGTCACGTTGACTTCCAGGATCGGATCGTCGAGATCGAGCGCCGCACGCAGATCCACGCCGAGCGGTGTGTCGGGCGGCAGCTCGAGGATGCCTTCGGAAGCCTCAGCAAGCCCGAGCTCGCGCGCCGAGCACAACATGCCCTGCGATTCGACGCCGCGCAATTGCGCGGCCTTGATCCGCACCTCGCCCGGCAATACCGCGCCGACCCTGGCCAGCGCGCTCACCAGTCCGGCGCGCGCGTTGGCTGCGCCGCAGACGATCTGCAATGGCGCCGCGGCGGAGGCCCCCTCGCCGAGTACGACGCGACACAGTCGCAGCTTCTCGGCCTGCGGGTGGCGCTCGGCCGAGAGGATCTTGGCCACGACGACACCGTGAAATGCCGGCGCCGCGGGCTCGTAGCTTTCGACCTCGAAGCCCGCGAAGGTGAGCCGGCGCGCGAGCTCCGGTGTGTCCCAGGGCACCTGCACCCAGGCGCGCAGCGCCGAGAGGGGCAGCTTCATATCCCCCCTCCGACGAAGGGAGCCAGGAACTTCAGATCGTTTTCAAAAAACAAACGCAGATCGTTCACCCCATAGCGCAGCATGGCCAGCCGCTCGATACCGGCGCCGAAGGCATAGCCCGTGTAGCGCTCAGGGTCGATACCGCAGGCGGTGAATACGCGCGGGTGCACCATGCCGCAACCGGCGATCTCAAGCCAGCCGGTCTGCTTGCAGACACGGCAACCGCGGCCCTGGCACAGCACGCAGGTGATGTCGACCTCGGCCGAGGGTTCGGTGAATGGAAAATACGAGGCGCGCAGCCGCATCGACAGATCCTGCTCGAAGAACGCTTCCATGAAGCGATGCAGGATCGCCTTGAGATTCGCGAAGCTCACGCCCTCATCGACGAACAGTCCCTCGACCTGGTGAAACATCGGCGAGTGGCTGACGTCCGAGTCGACACGATAGACGCGGCCCGGCGCGATCAGCGCCAGCGGCGGCTTGTGCCTCTGCATGGCGCGGATCTGCACCGGCGAGGTGTGCGTGCGCAGCAGATGACCGTCCTTGAGATAGAACGTGTCGTGCAGCGCCCGCGCCGGATGATTGGCTGGAATGTTCAGGGCTTCGAAGTTGTAGAACTCGTCTTCGATCTCAGGTCCCTGCGCGACCTGGAAACCGGCGCGCCGGAAGATCTCCTCGATGCGCAGGCGCGTGAGCGTGATCGGATGCACGCCTCCCAGCCGCTCGCCGCGCCCGGGCAGCGTCACGTCGATCGCGCCGGCGCGCAATTCGCCTTCGATCGCGTGCTTCTCCAGTTCGAGCCGCCGCGCTTCAATCGCGCCGTGCAATCGCTGCTTGACGCTGTTGATGCGCGCACCGGCCGACGGGCGCTCGGCGGCAGGCAGCTCCCTAAGCCCCTTGAGCTGTTCGGTCAATGTGCCCTTACGGCCGAGCCAGTGGACGCGGATCTCATCGAGCTCGGCGATGCCGCCGCTCGCTGCGATCCGCGCCAGTGCGGCCTCAAGCAGCGCGCCGAGCTCTTCCACGGCACCAGGCCCTGATCAGGCTGCGGCGAGACTGACCTTGGCCCGCTCGGCGATGACACCAAAGGCATTGGCGTCATTGATCGCCAGATCGGCCAGTACTTTGCGGTCGATCTCCACACCCGCTTTGTGCAGGCCGGCGATCAGACGGCTGTAGGACAGACCATGCACGCGCGCAGCGGCATTGATGCGCGTGATCCAGAGCGCGCGGAAGTCGCGCTTCTTGGCGCGCCGGTCGCGATAGGCGTATTGGCCGGCTTTGATCACCGCCTGTTTGGCAGCGCGATAAACCTTGCGGCGCGCGTTGTAGTAACCCTTGGCTTTGCCGAGGACCTTCTTGTGGCGGCGTCCTGCCGTCACACCACGTTTGACTCTTGCCATGTTGGGACTTCCGTTATTTGTTATTCGGCAGCAGTTGTTTCAAGCGACCCACGTCGCTCTCATTCACGAGGCTGCTGCCGCCCGAGCGCAGATGACGCTTGCGCTTGGAATCCCTGTGGCCAAGGTTATGGCGGCGGGTAGCCGAGTACCGCTTGAAGCCGTTCGCGGTCTTGCGAAAACGCTTCGAGGCGGCCCGGTTGGTTTTCAACTTGGGCACGATCCTTCACTCCTCATTGTTGCCAGAGTTCGCAAGGCTCGAGCGCTCTCGAACCCGCTTGCTCGCGGATCGCTCTTAGCTCAGCCCATCGGGGCCGCGCGCCGAACGATCACTTCTTTTTTGGTGCGAACAGCATCACCATTTGCCGGCCTTCCATGAGCGGTTGCTGCTCGATCACGCTGTGGGCAGCGAGATCGCCCTGCACCCGGTCCAGAAGTTTCCGGCCGATGTCCTGATGCACCATTTCACGGCCGCGGAACCTCAGGGTTACTTTGGCCTTATCACCCTCGGACAGGAAGCGCAGCAGATTACGCAGCTTGACCTGGTAGTCCGCCTCTTCCGTTCCGGGACGAAACTTCACTTCCTTGACATGAATCTGCTTCTGCTTGCGCTTGGCAGAATGCGCCTTCTTGTTCTGCTCGAACAGGAATTTGCCGTAATCCATCACTCGCACCACCGGCGGTTCCGCCATGGGCGAGACTTCAACCAGATCCAGCTCCGCGGAGGATGCCAAAAGCAGCGCTTCTGCGCGCGTCATGACTCCTGCTTGTCCTCCATCCGCTCCGATCACACGCACAGTAGGTGAGGCGATCTCGTCATTACGCCGGACCCGCTTCGATGAAATGGCTATATATCAATCCTCCAACGTTCGGCGCCCATGGCTTTCGAGCTCGATGCGCAGACGCTCTACGAACGTCTGCGGCGTCATCGCGCCCAGATCCTTGCCACTACGGGAGCGCACAGAAATCAGATTCGCTGCGACTTCCTTGTCACCCGCTACCAGAAGGTATGGGACGCGTTGCAGCGTATGTTCGCGGATCTTAAAGCCGACTTTTTCGTTGCGCAAGTCGGATTGAACTAGAAGCCCCTGATTTTTCAGGAAATCCGCCGTTGCAGTCACGTATTCGTGCTGGCGGTCGGTGATGCTCAGCATCACGGCCTGCACGGGCGAGAGCCAGGCCGGTAATCGGCCGGCATGATGCTCGAGCAGGATGCCAAAAAAGCGCTCGAGCGAACCAAAAATCGCCCGATGCAGCATCACCGGCACGCGCTTCTGGCTGTGCTCGTCGATGTAGTGCGCGCCCAGGCGTGCGGGTAGGTTCAAGTCCACCTGCAGCGTGCCGCACTGCCAGTCGCGGCCGATCGCGTCCCGCAGCACAAATTCGAGCTTGGGCCCGTAGAAGGCGCCCTCGCCCGGGTTAAAGCCGAATTCGATCCCCGCTGCGCCGGCAGCCGCCTTAAGAGCCGCTTCCGCCTTGTCCCAGACCTCATCGGCGCCCACGCGCTTGACCGGCCGGTCGGAGAACTTGATGCGCACGTCCTCGAAGCCGAAGTCCTGGTAGATATCCAGAATCAGCCGCGTCACGGCCACCGACTCGGCCGTGATCTGATCCTCGGTCACGAAGATATGGGCGTCGTCCTGGGTAAAGGCGCGCACGCGCATGAGGCCATGCAGCGCCCCCGAGGGCTCATAGCGGTGCACCTTGCCGAATTCGGCATAGCGAATCGGCAGCTGGTGATAGCTGCGGATGCCCTGCTTGAAGATCTGCACGTGCCCGGGGCAGTTCATCGGCTTGATCGCGTACACCCGATCATCGGGCGTGCGCGTGATAAACATGCTCTCGCCGAATTGTGCCCAGTGGCCCGAGGCCTCCCAGAGGCTGCGGTCCATGAGCTCCGGCGCGTTGACCTCCTGGAATCCGGCCGCCTGCTGCTTGGCGCGCATGTAGTTGATCAGCGTCTGGAAAATCTGCCAGCCTTTGGGGTGCCAGAACACCGCGCCCGGGGCTTCCTCCTGCATATGGAACAGATCCAGCTCGCGGCCGATCCGGCGGTGATCGCGCTTCTCGGCCTCTTCGAGGCGATGCAGATACTCATCGAGCTGCGTTTGATCGGGCCATGCCGTGCCGTAGATCCGCTGCAGCATTTCGTTGCGCGAATCCCCGCGCCAGTACGCCCCGGCGAGTTTCATCAGCTTGAACGCGCGCAGCTTGCCGGTCGAAGGCACATGCGGCCCACGGCACAGATCGACCCAGTCCCCCTGCCCGTACAGGCTGATGGGCTCGTTGGCCGGAATCGCGGCGATGATTTCCGCCTTGTAGCGCTCGCCGAGGTTGCGGAAGAACGCCACCGCCTCATCGCGCGGCATCACCCGGCGGTGCACCGGCTGATCGGCCTTGGCGAGCTTTTTCATGCGCGCCTCGATCGCGGCCAGATCCTCCGGCGTGAACGGCCGGGAGTAGGCAAAGTCGTAATAAAAGCCATCCTCGATCACCGGTCCTATCGTCACCTGGGCATCGGGGAACAGCTGCTTGACCGCCTGCGCCAGCAGGTGCGCCGTGGAGTGCCGGATGACCTCGAGGCCATCGGCGTCGCGGTCCGTGACCACGCTGACACGCGCGTCGTGATCGATCGAAAACGAGGTGTCGACCAGCTTGCCATCAACACGGCCGGCCAGCGCGGCGCGCGCGAGCCCCGATCCGATGCTCTGTGCGACTTCAGCGACGCTGACGGCGCGCTCAAAGCTGCGTTGGCTGCCGTCCGGCAAGGTGATGACTGGCACTTATAATGGGCGCGGTCGCGTATGAATTGGGGCGCGAAGTGTCACACACGGGCGCGCATCGCATCAACCTTCGTGGTTCAATCCGCTCATGAGTCAGGCACCCGCTTTGCCGATCCGCGATAACCTCGCCCGGGGCCGGCTCGAAGCCGAGCTCGACGGCGCCGTGTCATACGCGCAGTACACACTTGGGGAAGGCACGATCAGCTTTACCCACACGCTGGTGCCGGAGGCGCTACGCGGTCGGGGCATCGGTACGCAACTCGTGCTGGCGGGGTTGGCCGCGGCCCAGGCAACGCACCGAGGCGTGATTCCGCAATGCTCGATCTTTGCGGACTATATGCGACGCCGTCCCGAGACCCACGCGCTGCTGGCGCCGGCCGGGCGTACGCTGCTGCAGCTGTGAACGCTAAAAAGCGCGTCCGCCAGTGGGTATACTGTCGGCATAATTCAAGGAGCGCACACCGATGAGCACTGCCAAGCCGACCACCAACCTCAAGGCCGCGAAACAGCGCCGCACGGCGCCGCTGCAGACCACCAGTGACCTGGGCGCCGAGGCAACGCGCGACCTCTCGGCCGAACTCAACGCGTTGCTGGCCGATACCTTCGCGCTGTACCTGAAGACGAAAAATTTCCATTGGCACATGTCCGGGCCTTACTTCCGCGACTATCACCTGCTGCTGGACGAACAGGCCGATCAGATCTTCGCGACCGCCGATCCGATCGCCGAGCGCGTGCGCAAGATCGGCGGCACGACCATTCACTCCACCGGCCACATCGCCCGCCTGCAGCGCTTATCGGACAATGACGCCGATTTCGTCACGCCCGCGGACATGCTGGCCGAGCTGCGCGAGGACAATATGCGGCTGGCGGCCTTCATGCGTGAGACGCACGGGCTGTGCGATAAGTACGGCGACGTCGCAACCGCGAGCTTGCTCGAAGTGTGGATCGATGAAACCGAACGTCGCGTCTGGTTCCTGTTCGAGTCCGGCCGGCGCACCTGACAGGACCTGACCGCGAAGCCATCCGCAGCACGGCACTAGCGCCCCCGCCAAGACTTCAAGACTTAAAGTTGCGACATCGAGATATATCGCAACTTCTTGATTAGATTATTTGTTTGGTAGGCGCGAGTGGGATCGAACCACCGACCACCACCATGTCAAGGTGGTGCTCTACCACTGAGCTACGCGCCTACCGTCAAAGGGCCGGGAACGATACCGGAGCCCGCCACCTGCCGCAATTATTTCACACGGCTTTGACCGCAGGCGTCGCGGCCGCTTGCGCATCGTAGGAGGTCGACGCGGCGAGGTCGAGTTCGAGCTGGCGCAACTGCTCGAGCTGGTCGCGCACCAGCGCCGCCTGCTCGAACTCAAGATTGCGCGCGTGCCGATACATGTCGGCCTCGAGGCGCTTGAGCTCACGCGCGATGTCCGCCGAGGTGCGCAGCTTGCGCGTGTCCATCGCCCCGCTCCTGCCCTCCCCGCGCGCGCGACGCCCGGACGAGCCTCTGCCGCCGCTCCCAGTGCGTGCGCCCTCCATGATGTCCGTGACCGGCTTGATGATGCTGCGCGGGGTGATGCCGTGCTCCACGTTGAACTCGACCTGCTTGGCGCGGCGGCGATCGATTTCGGCGATCGCGCGCTGCATCGAGCCGGTCATCGTGTCGGCATAGAGGATCGCCCGGCCGTTCAGGTTGCGCGCCGCGCGACCCATGGTTTGGATCAGCGAGCCCTCGGAGCGTAAAAAGCCTTCCTTGTCCGCATCCAGGATCGCCACCAGCGCGACCTCGGGCATGTCCAGTCCTTCACGCAGCAGATTGATACCCACCAGCACATCGAAGCGGCCCAGCCGCAGGTCGCGGATGATCTCCACGCGCTCGACCGTTTCGATGTCGGCGTGCAGGTAGCGCACCCGCACGCCATGCTCGTGCAGGTATTCGCTGAGATCTTCGGCCATGCGCTTGGTCAGGGTCGTGATCAGCACACGCTCCTGCGCCGCCACGCACCGGTGGATCTCGGACAGCACATCGTCCACCTGCGTGCGTACCGGCCGGATCTCGATCTGCGGATCGATCAGTCCGGTGGGCCGCACCACCTGCTCGACCACCTGCGAGGACTTGGCCGCCTCATACTTCCCGGGCGTGGCCGAGACGAAGATCATCTGCGGCGCGAGCCGTTCCCATTCCTCGAACTTCAGCGGCCGGTTGTCGAGCGCCGAGGGCAAACGAAACCCGTATTCGACCAGCGTCTCCTTGCGCGAGCGATCGCCGCGGTACATCGCGCCGAGCTGCGGAATGGTCTGGTGACTTTCATCGACGACCAGCAGCGCGTTGGTCGGCAGATAATCGTACAGACAGGGCGGCGGCTCGCCGGTCCCGCGCCCGGACAGATAGCGCGAGTAGTTTTCGATGCCTGAGCAATAGCCGACTTCCTTGATCATCTCGAGATCGAACAGCGTGCGCTGCTCGAGCCGCTGCGCTTCGACCAGCTTGCCGTCGGCATACAGCACGGCCAGCCGCTCGCGCAGCTCTTCGCGAATCAGGTCGATCGCCTCCATGAGTCGATCGCGCGGCGTCACGTAGTGGGTGCCGGGGTAAACCGTGAAACGCGGGATACGTCCGATCGCCGAACCGGTCAGCGGATCGATCAGCGAGAGGTTCTCGAGCGTGTCGTCGAACAGTTCCACGCGCACCGCATCGCGCCCGGATTCGGCCGGGAATATATCGATTATGTCGCCGCGCACGCGGTAGGTGCCGGGTTGCAGGTCCATGTCGTTGCGCGTGTATTGCATCTCGGCCAGGCGCCGCAGCAGCCGGCGCTGATCGATGTGCTCCCCGCGCACCAGGTGCAGCACCATCGACAGATAGGCCTGCGGATCGCCCAGGCCGTAGATCGATGAGACGGTGGCGACGATGATCGAGTCGCGTCGCTCCAGCAGCGCCTTGGTGGCCGAGAGCCGCATCTGCTCGATGTGCTCGTTGACCGACGAATCCTTCTCGATGTACGTGTCGCTCGAGGGCACATAGGCCTCGGGCTGGTAGTAATCGTAATACGACACGAAGTATTCGATGGCATTGCGCGGGAAGAAATCGCGCAGCTCGCCGTAGAGCTGCGCCGCCAGAGTCTTGTTGTGCGCGAGCACCATCGTCGGGCGCTGCACGCGCTCGATGACGTTGGCGATGGTGTAGGTATTGTGGACCAACGCACCGCCCAAGCCGGCCAGGAACGTTTCCGGTCCTGGTACCGAGAGGTCGTAAACATGGGCGTGGGCATACTCGATGCGCTCGACGCTGCGCACCGGCGACCAGCGCACCTTGCACAGGCCCCGCATGCTCTGCCAGCGGCTCCAGGTAGCCAGGTCAGTCACCTTCTGCCCGTACAAGTGCCGGCCCACGACGTTCAACAGCCGCGCGAGCAGCGCCCGACTCGGTCGCCTTTGTCCGCTCTCAATCATACTGAGCATCGGACGCGAGCATTGCGCGCGGCTCGCAACCGTCTGCATCGACAGCCCCGATGCCTTGCGAAGATCGCGCCAGGCGTTTGCCGCTATAGGCACGACATCGACGTTGGTATCGCGCTTTCGGCTAAGTGCGTGTTCCAGCCTCTGGCGTTTCTCTGGATGATCAAAGCCCACAGCGCGTGCAAAACGCTGCACGTCGTCCCGGCCTGAAATGGCCACGTCGAGGTATTCGCCACCGGCGTGCGCGGACTGGGTAGCCCGCTTCCAGGTTCGCCGCAATCGCGCATGGATGCCAAATCGTTTTAGGGCATAAGCCAGGTCCGAAGCCAGCTGCTCGCTCGCGGTGCTGGCAATCACCTGGCCATTGGCGGATAGCGTCGCATCGCCATCGAAATACGCGCGCAGCATCAAGCCCAGCGAGCGATCGCTCAGGCGCGGCCAGAACTCTGGCAGACGCTTGTGCCGCGCGCTCTTGCCGCACACTGTGGCCATGAGCGCGGTGTCGGACGACGGGCTGTTGCCTTCGGTGAGGTACCGGCCGAAGTGCGCCAGCAGCGAGTCGGTCAATGGCAAGCGGGCCGGCAGGCGGCACGACGCTTTTTTGCAGCCTACCAATATCTCTGCGCTCTCATAGGCGCGCGCCAACCCATCGGTCGCCGCCGCGTGCGGCTGAATCGCACAGGCGTTCATGGTTGCCACCAATGATCCAGTCCCCGCAGCGGCCAGGTATTTCAGTATCGGCGCCTCGGCAAACACCGACAGCTTCGTGTCGGCCAGATACGGGACGATGTCCAGTATCTGCAGACTTTCGGATTGCGGTAAATCCGTTGCCAACGACTCAGGCATCGGCAGAAAATCGCTCGTGCGGGCATCCTCGGTTCGAATCAGCTGCAGCGTGCCGTCCCGCAGAACCCAGAGATTGTGATCGCCGGTCAGAGTCACCTCGCGGCCACAGCGTGTGCGCAGACGAAACATCTTCTCCGGCGCGCGATGGCGCAGCAATGCCGCCACCGGATATTCGCCCGTGGCGCCGCGCGATGGATCGTAGGCCAACGTGAAAAAGGCTCGGTCGACGCAGGCGTATCGCTCCGTCTCGCCACCCTCCACCGCCTCCAATCCCTGCGCGACTATCAGTGCATCGATAAACGGTCCGGCCTTGACCAGCAGTGCCCGCCGCTGGCCATTCGCCTGCTCGATCAGGTACAGCGGATCGTCGTAGCCGATGCTCTTGCCGCTTCCCGTGACTCCGAGCAGCGTCTGATGCGCGAGCCCCGACTCGAGCCCATCGATGAGGCCCTCGATCGCCTGCGGCTGATCGCCGGCGGGCACGTAGCTGGCTTGCAATTCAAAGCGATCGGTGGGTTCGTTCATGCGCTATGGCATCTATCGGTCGTGGTCGCGGCGGATCGAATCCCGTAATATAACGCCCGATCGCCCATTGCGGTCGCTGGTAGAAATCTCCTAGGGGAACTCCGTGCCTTTGACAGTCTCGAGACGCGCGCAGCGCGTCAAACCCTCGCCGACTCTCGCCGTCACCGCCCGCGCCGCGCGCCTGAAGGCCGAAGGCAAGGACGTCATCGGCTTAGGGGCGGGCGAGCCCGATTTCGACACCCCGGCGCATATCGCCGACGCCGGCGTGCAGGCAATTCGCAGTGGCTTCACGCGCTACACCAATGTCGATGGCATCGTGGAGCTCAAGGACGCCATCATCGCCAAGTTCAAGCGCGACAACGGCATCAGCTACGAGCGGCCGCAGATCCTGGTCTCGAGCGGCGCCAAGCAGACGATTTTTAACCTCTGCATGGCAGTGCTCGACGCCGGCGACGAAGCCATCATCCCGGCCCCCTACTGGGTCTCCTACCCGGACATGGTCATGCTCGCCGATGGCATTCCCGTCACGCCGAGCGCCGGTCCCGAGCAAGGCTACAAGATCAGCCCCAAGCAGCTGGCCGCAGCGGTCACGAACAAGACGCGTCTGTTCCTGCTCAACAGCCCCAGCAATCCGACCGGTGCCGCCTACACGCGTACCGAGCTGCGCGCGCTGGCCGATGTGCTGGTGCAATACCCGCGCATGCTGATCGGCACCGACGACATGTACGAGAAGATCTATTGGGGCAGCGAGCCGTTCGTGAGTCTGCTGACCGTCGCCCCGGAGCTCTATGACCGCACCGTGACGATCAACGGCTGTTCCAAGGCCTATGCCATGACCGGCTGGCGCATCGGCTACTGCGGCGGCCCGAAGGAAATCATCACGGCGATGGCCACGATTCAGGGCCAATCGACCTCCAACGCCTCGAGCATCTCGCAGAAGGCGGCCGTGGCAGCGCTCACCGGCGACCAGCAGTGCGTCGCCGATATGAATCGGGCGTTCAAGGAGCGGCACGACTTCGTGGTAGCCGGGCTCAACAGCCTGCCGGGCGTGGCCTGCCTGCCGGGTGCCGGCACGTTCTACGCCTTCGCCGATGTCCGCGGCGCCATGCGCAACCTGGGGCTGCGCGACGACAATTCCTTCTGCGAATACCTGCTCAACAAGGCACTCGTCGCCGTGGTAGCCGGCTCGGGCTTCGGCGCTCCAGGCCACATGCGGCTGTCCTTTGCGTGCAGCAAGGAAACACTCGAAAAGGCGATCGACCGCATCCGCGCCGTCCTGCCCGCCCAAGCGCAGGTCAAAACCGCTTAAAGGATCCGATGTCGCGCGGGCGCGGTTGCGAGCATTGACCGCGCCCGCGCACGCAAGTCCTTGACGAGTTGACCTCAAACCTTAAGAATTCGCCGCCTCTCAGAGCCCACCCAGGCGCCACTGTTCGCGGCGCCCCGTCTACTCCCCGGTAGCTCAGTTGGTAGAGCGTCGGACTGTTAATCCGTTGGTCGTTGGTTCGAGTCCAACCCGGGGAGCCAAATCAACGACTTACGATGGCTCTGAGCTGATGTCACACTGGCGTCACAGTCGCCCGCCGGCTTAGCGTAAAATGGCGCCATCACGCGTAGCAGCGCCAAAAGTGGCCGGCTTTGTATCGCTCGGACGCCGCTAAGACTCCGAGCTGTCCACTCGACGAGACATAGACCGCGCTGCCAGTTAGATGCGTGCCGGAAATTCCGACGATGTACGTGGCTTTTTGAGCGGTCGAAGTGCCAAACCGTATAACTCCGTTCTCCCCGCCCACTATCTCCAATACCGCCGTCTTCGCGTCCCCGCCTTCACATTTCGGAGGAGTGACCCGGAACGGCCGGTGGCACGTACTGCGAAGCAGCGTCTTCCTCAGGTTTGTAAAGTGACCGGTCTGTGCCAATCGATGATCAAATGTCGGGCGTTGGCCTATGAATTGATATTTCCATTCAATGCAATTGCGGAGCCTTTGGCGGGACCGATTGAAGGCATTTCACACAGCAACTCCAACAGCACTTTGATTGGGCTACCGCTCCTGTCACCGTACAACGCAAGTAAGTTCGCCGCGGTGGCCGCCTCAAAGACCACCCTGGCCACGATCTCGGTTCCGGCTGACGCGGCGACCTCGTCTCACAACTTGAGCTCGAGCGCGACGAGATCGATAGCCTCGTCGCCAAGAATCTCCAATCCCTTCCGTTATATAGAGCGCCCGCGCGGCGCAGGGAACAGTCAGCATGGCAAGCAAGGTCTGGTTCATCACCGGTACGTCCAAGGGCTTCGGCCGCGTTTGGGCGCAGGCAGCGCTGGCGCGAGGAGATCGGGTTGCGGCCTCAGCGCGGGATGTGAAAACGCTCGCCCCGCTGGTCGAGCGCTACGGCGACCAAGTCGCGGCGATCACGCTGGATGTCACAGACAAGGCTGCGGTTGACGCCGCAGTCCTTGAGGCGCACGCGCGCTTCGGCCGCCTCGACGTGGTGATCAACAACGCCGGCTACGGCCTTTTCGGTACGATCGAAGAGGTCAGCGAGGCCGAAGCCCGTGCCCAACTCGAAACTAACCTGTTCGGCGCGCTTTGGGTCACCCAGGCGGCGTTGCCGATCATGCGTGCCCAGGGCTCGGGCCATATCATCCAAGTCTCGTCAATCGGCGGGGTCAACGCCTTCCCGACCGTCGGCCTCTATCACGCCTCGAAGTGGGGTCTGGAGGGCTTCAGCCAGTCCTTGGCCGCTGAGGTTGCAGGCTTCGGCATCAAGGTGACAATCGTCGAGCCGGGCGGCTTCGCCACCGAATGGGGCGGCCCTTCCGCCAAGCATGCTACGCAAATGCCGGCCTATGACGGCGCCCGCGCCGCGATCGCCGCGTTCCGCAGCAACAACGTCCCCGGCGACCCGGCCGCGACGGGCCCGGCGATCCTGAAGGTGGTCGATGCGGAGGATCCGCCTCTGCGCATCTTCTTTGGCTCCGGCGGTTTGCCGATGACGCGCGCAGAGTATGCCAGGCGGATCGCAACCTGGGAAAAGTGGAACGACATCTCCCTCGAGGCTCAGGGCGACTTGGCACCAAAGTAGGCGCGCTAGCCGTCGTTGCTATCAGTGTTGTTCACCCGGGGAAAGGCCGAGAGGGTGGGTTGCGGAGCTTTAATTTCGGAGTATGAAACCGGCACGGAGTCCTTCAATTGCACCGTCTCGAACCGCCGCCGTAGGCGCACGACATGCCGTGTATGCAGCGCACTGGCGCGGCGCGCCCTCAATGCCTCTGCGCAGCAGACGCCAGCATGCGTGCCAGCGATTGGGCGAGGTCGCGACGCTGCAGCGGTTTGCGCAGCACCTCATTGATGCCGATTACTGCCGCTCGCTGTGAGAGCTGTGGACCGCCGTAGCCGCTCATTAACAATATAGGGGCCGCCGGCCGGATCCGCCAAATTTCACGCGCCAGAGCGGTGCCGGTGAGATCGGGCATGACGTCATCAGTGAGGATGCAATCAAAGCGCTGCGGTTCGGCGCGATATGCCTGCAGCGCCGTGCTGCTGGAATTGAAGCAGCTCGCTCACGCATTCTCGATTCGCTCGTTGAATCGGCGGAGTGGTGCACCAGTCATAGGAGGAAGTGCCAACAGTCCCTCATTCAGCCTATGTCACTTTTACCGTGTGAACTTTAAGACCGACCTTAAGGCGGCTGCCAACCGCGCCGAAAATGGCCGCCAGGTTATCCATGCTCGGATTGCCCTTGGGCGACAACATACGCTGCAGGCTCTTGCTGGGCTTATCTGTCAGTTTGGCCAGCTGCTCGAATCCGAGCGTCGCATTCACGAGGTCAAGAAGTATGAGACGCGCCGTCTCCGGTTCGTCACTCAGAAACAATGTTGCAGCCTCATCGAGAAGTGCTTTTGCGAACTTAGGATCGCGCTCGACGCGTTCAACCACTGTTTGCTTAAAATTGCGAGTGAGTGCCATATCGATCACCTCTTTCGTTTCCCCGCCCTATCGCGCTTCGCCACTTCAGCGCTCATGCTGCGCGTGGGCTTAGCCGCAGCGACTGCCGACGCAAGCCAGGTAAAGCTGCACCCTATCGCCCGAAAAAAATGATGTTGGTTTGGGGCAAGCTGATGGGATAGATCACATTCTGTGAGGAATCGAACGCGATTCGGCGATTACCCGCCTCACCTGGGCGGCGCACGAGTGCCACCAGCATGTTGTGTGTTCATCGCTCGCCACTGCGTCAGTACAGCTGCTTCCACGAGCGTGAGTGCCGACAGGGTCGATGAGGTGTATGGCAACGGCCGGCCTTCGGCTTTGAATTCTCCGGGGGGCGCGGGGAGCGCATTATCCGGCAATCCAGCCGAAATTTCCCGCGGCCAGTGCCCGCAGCCGGACGCCGGCGCAGGACTCGCCGCCGGCCGGCGGCAACGCTACCGTAAGATCATGCGCACTACCCGCCAAGTTGGACTCCGCCGGGACCCTGGCAGCGCCGATAGTACTTGTGCATGGTTATGCCTTCTGTCAGCGGGTAAAACTCTATGCACCGTGCATAATGGGGCAGTTTCAATCAGTACCGGCCCACAGGATGCTCAGTTTCGGGACTGCGTCGATTTCCCGCCGATTCGCCCCGCTGCGGAGCGCCACCCGCAATAGCGTTGGCTTGCTCATTGCTGTAGCTCTGGTTGGTTGCGCAGGGCTTCCGCCCGGCGCGGATTTTCCGAAGACCTCTTCTGTGGCGCTCGCCCACCCGGAGGAGACTCGCCTAGGCCGACAGTTTGCCAGCGCAGCGCACGAACATGGCGAGTACTCGGCATTTCGCGTCATCAGCGCCGGCGTGGACGGATTCCGGGCCCGAATGCAGATGATCGATGCCGCACAGCGAACCCTGGATCTTCAATACTATATTTTTCGGGGCGACGAGACGGGTCGTATGCTGACCGACCGGTTGCGTCATGCCGCAGATCGCGGCGTGCGCATCCGCTTGCTCGTCGATGACGGCGACACGGAAGCAGGGGATGAGCAGGTCCTGCGGCTCGCGGCCTATCCGTCCGTCGAGGTGCGCATCTTCAATCCAGTTTCGTATCGCGGACACTGGCGGCTGCTGCGAAAGCTCGAATTTCTCGTGAACGCGCCGCGGCTTGACTATCGGATGCACAATAAACTGCTGGTCGTCGACAACGCGGTGGCGCTCGTTGGCGGCCGTAACATCGGCAATCAATATTTTCAGGTTGACCCAGAGTCCCAGTTCGCCGACGACGATGTCTTTACCGCCGGCCCGATAGTCAGTGAACTTTCCGGCACGTTCGATGAATTCTGGAACAGCGGCCTCGCGATTCCGGCGGAAGCTTTTGGACCCGTCGGGGCGCCGGCTACCGAGGTAATAGCTCGTACGGAGCACGAGGGCGCGAGTCACGAATCACACCCGCAGTCACCGAAATCAGGTGGAATCGACTATGCGTCCCTGCTCGCGACTAGCGAACTGTTTGAGGGAATCATCTCCGGTAGGCTGCCGCTGGTATGGGCGCATGCGCAAGTGGTCTACGACAGTCCCGACAAGAAGCTTGTGGTCAGCGACGCGTTGCCGGGCAGGCTGATCGAGCGGCCCGTGGTCGAATCGCTGCGCGAGGTCCAGTCCGAACTCCTGCTGGTCACACCGTTCTTAGTACCGGCCGCCGATGAACTGCAGCTGCTGAAAGACCTGCGCCGGCGCCGGGTACGCGTGCGAGTTCTCACCAACTCGCTCGAGTCAACCCCCGAAATCGTCGCGCAGTCGGGCTACGACCATTATCGGGTGCCGCTGCTTGAGGACGGCGTCGAGCTATACGAGATCCGTTCATTTCTGGGGAGCGTCCGAGGCAGCGGTCAGACGGCCAACGTGTCACGCTTCGGTAACTATGCGCTGCATGCCAAACTGTACGTATTTGATCGCCAGAGGGTGTTCATCGGTTCGATGAACCTCGATCAACGGTCGAAGCGTATCAATACCGAAATCGGCTTGATCATCGACAGCACGGAGCTTTCGCAACAAACAGCGCTGCGCTTCGACGCGATGGTCAAGCCTGACAATTGCTACCAGTTGGCGTTGAGCTCGGTCGGCGCCCCATCAACTGCGTCCCGCCTGGTGTGGCGCACCGAAGAGAACGGCCACGACGTGGAATACACGCGGGAGCCCGCGCGTAGCAGCTGGCAAAGGCTAAAAGTCAAACTGTTGTCGCTGTTGCCGCTCGGTGGAGAACTGTGAACCGCCGATCTGCATTGGTCTCTGGCTTCGCCTGCGCCGTGAGCTATGGGCCGTTCGCGCACGCGGCGCCGCCGGTAATTGCGCAGACCGAGATCAACTATCTGCTTGGATTGATCGAGCGATCCGGCTGTATGTTCTATCGCAATGGCAGCTGGTACGACGCGAGGCAAGCGCAGGCGCATCTTCGCAGCAAGTACGACGCGCTGGCGGCGATGGATCGCATCGTGACCGCGGAGGATTTTATCGAGCAGACCGCAACCAAGAGCAGCCTGAGCGGCAAAGCGTATGCGATCAGGTGCAACAGTGATCCAGTCGTGACGACCGATCAATGGCTGCGCGACGCCCTTGCCCGATATCGTCTTGCAGCCGGGTAAGGCGCGTCACGCCTGCCGCGTGAGGTGCTTGTGGAGTGTCAGTCGTCGGCCTTGATCTTGATGTCGTTGTGGACCGACCGGACATGTTCGGTATTGCGCGCGATGGACACAGCCTTATCGATCGCTGCCTGTGTTCTCGCAGAGCCGCTAAGCCACACGACGCCATCTTTGTCCGTATCCACGTGAATGCGTCCCAAGCTGGTGATATGGTCCGAAGCAAGCTTGGTCTTGATTTCCGTGGTGATCGCGGAATCCTTCACGAAAGCCTCAGGGTGCGAACGGTCCGCATCCGAGTCCTTGTCGGCTAGGGCCGCGGCGGAGCCGAGCAAACCGCAAAATGCCAGCGTCGTCAGCGCTAATGTTCTAGTCATAATCGTTCCTCCATTGGTGAAGATCGGGGCGTTTGCCAGTCGCCGCACTCAACAAACAAGCGCAGATCTTGCGCTCAGGCGAGTGGAGGATCTGTACGTCATCGTACAGTCACGCGAATAAACAGCTGTTTGTGCTGCCGCCGGCGCGCCAAGTTCGGGAATTGGCTGCTGCAGTTCGCCACCCTGATGCGGCATCCCGTCGAGCAGGTCAGCGTACCGAATGCAATTTGGCGGCCTGGAGAACACTCAAATGCTCGACGCGCCAATAGGTTAGCAGGCAAGCGCGCCCATCCAGCCCTTAGACACCCGATGAGGTAACGCTCATAGCGCTTTTCAGGGCTGCCGACCGCAGGACTCATACGCTAGACCAATGGAATTTGCCGCCCGAGGATCTCTGTTTCTACA
>CABEDP010000059.1_pt1 | contig 20192 bp, 13 predicted proteins | sample 3423091 | NCBI WGS metagenome assembly CABEDP01 (sample SAMEA5534331, study PRJEB31848) | metagenome | biome: tundra; feature: field; material: soil | place: USA | collected 2013-05 | depth 0.15 m | reverse complement strand
CCATCCAAGCGGAGGGAGCGTGGGTCGGAAAGCGAATCCACGCAATAGTCTTGCGTCAATCGGGCGTGTCCAACTTTTGAGATCAGTGCCTGCAATTCCCGCAAGAATGACCGCCAGCGGCCCGCGGAGGATCTGGCCCGATGGTCGCGAGCTTGTGCTGGTACTTTTGATGGCACCGATATTCAGTAAATGAAATAAGTCATTGAAAATCAGGCGCGTAGGGAGTGATGTGGATCCCTCTCTCCCGCCATCTGCTTTTGCAGCCTTTTCCGGTACTTACCTGACCGAGGGTAGTTGCGTGGCATCCCAACCACCGCCGAGCGCCTCGATGAGTTGCACGCTGTCTGTCAGTTGCTGCATTCGCAGAGAAACGGCCGTTTGCTGGTTGCTGAGCAAAGTCGTCTGTGCCGTGATCACGTCCAGGTAGGGATCGAGTCCCAGTTTGTAGCGATCGGTGGCGATCGCGAGGTATCTCCGGGCCGCGTTGACTGCGGCGTCCTGTTGCTGAGTTTGTGTTGACAGGATTCGCAGTGCGGCGAGGTTGTCCTCGACCTGCTGAAACGCCGTCAATACGGTCTGCCGATAGCTCGCCACGGTTTGATCGTAAGCGGCCTGAAACTGTTCCACCGTGGCTGTGCGCAATCCGGCGTCAAACAGCGTCTCCGCCAGCGTCGGTCCAACAGACCAAAAGCGGCTCGGCCAAGTGAGCCAGTTAGCGATCGAGGAACTTTCGAATCCGCCGGTGGCGCTCAACGTAAGGCTTGGATAATAGGCTGCCTTGGCGATGCCGATCTGAGCGTTGGCCTGTGCCATCAGACGCTCATCCGCGGCAACATCCGGCCGTCGCTCGAGCAGCTGTGAGGGAACACCGAGCGGAATCGCCGGAGGATTCGCCTTCAGGGGCTCGACCGGAAGCGAGAATGTCGATGCCGGCTGGCCGACGAGCAGGGCAATCGCATGCTCATATTGCGCCCGCGCTATTCCAAGGTTGGTGTCCTGGGCCTGCGTGCTTTGCAATTGCACCTCGGCCTGCGCGACGGCTTCGTCCGCACCGATGCCGGTTTCATATAGGGCCTGGTTCACCTGCAGCGATTCCTGATAAGCCACGACGGTCGCATCGAGCAGCTGTTTCAGGGAATCCTGGGTTCGCAGCTGATAGTAGTCGACAGCGAGTTCTGCCTGCGCGGTCAGGCGCGTGTTTTCCAGATCGGCTGCGCTGGCCTGCGCTGCCGCGACATTGCTGTTCACCGTGTTGCGAACCCGTCCCCAAAGATCCGGCGTCCATGACGCGTCAAACGGCAAGTCATAGGCGGTGAACGTGCCACCCGTCGCGGCGGTGCCTGCGATCGCCGTTCCGGCCCCGGTCGCCGTACCCGCGCCGGATTGCGCCGGGCTCGCCGACGAGCGGCTTCTACTGATGCTGGGGCTCGTCGTCAGCGTTGGGTAATACTGCGCCCGAGCTTGCTTGACTAGAGCCCGAGCCTGAAGAAAGCTCGCAAACGCGCCCGCAATGTTCTGGTTGGAAACATTCACCTGCTGTTCGAGCGCGTTGAGCTGCGGATCGTCGAACAGCTCCCACCATTTACCGTGAAGGACGTCGTCCTTGGGCTGCGCCAGCTTCCAGCCATCCGTTTCCTTGTAGGCCGCGGGGGACTGCACCGGGGGGGTATGGTACCTGGGGCCAACATTGCAGCCGTTCAGAAGCAGCAGCCCCAGGAGCACGGCAGAGCGATTGTGAGCTCGTCTGGTCATGTGGGCTGAACTCCGCGCTGGGCGGCTGCAACGGACCCGTGAGCTCGCCGCGCCCACCAGAGACTGAAGCGGTCCAAGTAGAGATAGACCACCGGCGTGGTGTAAAGCGTCAGCAGCTGGCTGATGATCAGCCCACCGATGATCGCGATGCCCAGAGGGCGTCTGAGCTCCGAGCCCGTCCCGGTACCAAAGGCGAGCGGCACGGCGCCAAACAGCGCCGCCATGGTCGTCATTAGGATCGGTCTAAAGCGCAGCATGCATGCTTCGAAAATTGCATCAGCGGTGCTCTTTCCGTCCTGGCGTTCTGTCTGAAGGGCGAAATCGATCATCATGATGGCGTTCTTTTTTACGATTCCGATCAACAGCACGATTCCAATGATGGAAATGACGTTCAGGTCCTGCTTGAAGAGCATCAACGCCAGCATCGCGCCCACGCTCGCCGGCGGCAGACTCGAGATGATCGTCAGTGGATGCACGAGACTTTCATACAAAATCCCGAGAACGATGTACACCGAGAGCAATGCCGTCAGAATCAATACCGGCTCAGAAGACAGCGACTGCTGATAGGCGAGCAGCGTGCCTGCGAAAAAACCCTGGATCGAGGAAGGTGTGCCGAGCCGCTGCTGCATCTGTTTGATGCGCAGCGTGGCATCGCTCAAGGATACCTCCGGCGCCAGGTTGAACGAGGCCGTGACCGAGGGAAACAGACCGGTATGGTTGACCGCCAGCGCGGTCGTGGTGGCTTGGGGCTTAGCCACCGCGAGCAATGGAATGCTGCTGCCTTGGGCCGATTGCAGGTAAATGTCGTGCAATCCTTGCGGACTTTGCCAATATTGGGGAGCGACTTCCAATACCACGTAGTACTGATTCAACTGCGTATAAATGACGGACACCTCGGACTGGCCGAAGGCGCTGTACAGTTCCGAGTCCAGCGACTGCACCGTGAGACCGAGCTTAGCCGCCGTCACACGGTCATAGTTCAGCAGCTCGTCGAGGCCGCCGTTCTGCTGGTCGGAGTTCACGTCCTGCAGACCGGGAAGGCGCTTCATCTCCTTGAGCAGCGTGGGCCCCCACTTGGAGAGATCCTTCACGTTGTCGGATTGAAGCGTGTATTGATACATCGCATTACCACCGCGACCGCCGATGCGCAGATCCTGCGCCGCTTGCAGAAACGCGGAGGCAACCGGCATACGGTTCAATTTGGGGCGCAGGCGGGCGATGACCTGAGCCGCACTGACCGTGCGGACAGCCAGCGGTTTCAGAGCGATGTAGATGAAGCCGGTATTGGTGGCACCGCTGCCGCCGGTAAAGGCGATTACGTTGGCCACGGCCGGGTCGCTCTTGATCACGCCGACTATTTGTTTGATGGAGTTGTCCATGGCCGGAAAGGACGAATCCTGCGGTCCCTGTACGCCGCCGGTAATCGCTCCGGTGTCCTGCTGCGGGAAAAAGCCTTTCGGTATCGTGATGACCAGCACCACATTGAGAGCTATCGTCAGAAATAAAGCCAGCATCGTCAGCCGCGGATGGTCCAACACCCAATGCAGACTGCGACGGTAGAGCGATAGCAGCCACTCGAAGGCTCTCTCGTTGGCCAGGTAGATACGGCCATGCTTTTGTTCGCGCTCGCTTCTCAATAGATACGCGCACATCATCGGCGTGGCGGTCAATGAGATGATCATCGACACGACGATGGCTGTCGACAGGGTAACGGCAAACTCGCGGAACAGACGGCCGACGATGCCGCCCATGAACAGCAGGGGAATAAAAACCGCCACGAGCGAAATGCTGATGGTCAGAACGGTGAAACCGATCTCTTCCGCACCCTTCATTGCCGCGGCAAGCGGCTTCATGCCCTGCTCCAGATGGCGCGAGATATTCTCCATCACGACGATGGCGTCATCGACCACGAAACCGGTCGCGATCGTCAGAGCCATCAGCGAAAGATTGTCGATGCTGTATCCAAAGAGATACATCACAGCGAAAGTGCCGATCAGCGCCGCCGGCATGGCGACACTCGGGATTAATGTCACGCGGGCATTGCGAAGAAAGATAAAGACTACGGCGATGACCAGGACGATGGAAATGATCAGCGTCGTTTCAACGTCATGGACCGAGGCGCGGATCGTCGTGGTGCGATCCAGTACGATCGTGGTATCGATACCTGATGGAATGGATGCCTTGATGAAGGGAAGCTGAGCCCGTATGTTGTCGTTGGTCTGGATGATGTTGGCGCCCGGCTGGCGGGAGATAATCACGGTAACGGCACGCTTGCCGTTCAAATAGCCGGCGGCGCGCACGTTCTGTACGTCGTCTGTGACCTGAGCCACATCGGACAGACGCACAGCCGCGCCGTTGTTATAACCAACGACGAGCGGTTTGTAGTCGGCTGCATGCGAGATCTGATCGTTGGCCAGAATGTCTGCAGTCACGTAGCCGTCCGAGATCTGGCCTTTGGGTAAATCGCTGTTTTGCACGCTCAGCACGGATTTCAGATTCGCCAGGGTCAGGCCGTGGCTGGCCAGTTGTGTGGGATTGGCGTCCACGCGCACCGACGGCAACGCGCCGCCACCGACGTTGACCTGCCCGACGCCCGGTATCTGCGACAGTTTCTGTTGTATGATGGTAGAGGCTTCGTCGTACAACTTGTCCGGACCGAATTTGTCCGAGGTCAGGCCCAGGATCATGATCGGTGCATCGGCCGGATTGACTTTGCGGTAGGTCGGATTGGAGGGCAGGTTGGCCGGCAAGTACGATCGTGCGGCGTTGATGGCAGCCTCGACATCCCGCGCTGCGCCGTCGATGTCGCGGCTCAGATCAAATTGGATCGTGACCGAGGTGGAGCCCAGCGAGCTGGCGGAGGTCATCTCCGTGACCCCGGCGATATGGCCGAATTGCCGTTCCAGCGGTGTAGCGACCGAGGAAGCCATGATCTCGGCGCTGCCTCCAGGCAAGCTCGCGCTCACGGAGATCGTCGGAAAATCCACCTTCGGCAGCGGGGAAACCGGCAGCACGCCGAACGCGATCGCGCCGGCAATCACAATCGCCACCGTGAGCAGAGTCGTGGCCACCGGCCGATGAATGAAGGGCGCGGAGATGTTCATGCCGGTGCTTCGGGTTTGCGCGCAAAGCGCTGCCCGAGACGGTCGAAAAATATGTAGATGACCGGGGTGGTATAGAGCGTGAGCGCCTGGCTCAGCAGCAGTCCGCCCACCATCGCGATACCCAGAGGCTTGCGCAGCTCGGATCCGATACCGGTTCCCAACGCCAGCGGCAGGCCCGCCAACAGGGCGGCCATCGTGGTCATCAGGATGGGACGGAAGCGCAGCAGACAGGCCTCGTAGATGGCGTCCGTCGAACTCTTGCCTTGAGTGCGCTCGGCATCGAGCGCGAAGTCGACCATCATGATGCCGTTCTTCGTCACGATACCGATCAGCAGGATGATGCCGATCAGAGCGACCACATTCAGATCCTGGCCAAACAGCATCAGTGCCAGCAAAGCACCCACGCCAGCCGACGGGAGCGTGGACAGAATGGTGACCGGGTGGATAAAGCTCTCATACAGAACGCCAAGCACGATGTAGACGGCCACCAGGGCGGCGAGAATCAGCAATGGCTCGTTCGACAGCGAGTTCGTGAAGGATGCTGCGGTGCCTTGAAAGCCCGCCTGAAGGCTGGCGGGCATGTGCATGTCGCGTTGCAGCCTGTTGACCGCCGTGATTGCACTGCCCAGCGAGGCATTCGCCGCCAGGTCGAACGAGACCGTGATGGCCGGGAACTGGCCCTGATGGGTAATGGACAGCGGTTCGGTCGTCTTCTCGAAATGCGAAAAGGCGCTGAGCGGTACCGCGTTGCTCAGGGTCGAACTGGTCGCTCCTGCGGAGGCGGCTCCTTTGCTGGAACTCGAAGTTGATGTGCCGGCCGCCAGCGCGTTCGCGGGGGGAGCAAGCGTATTGGCCGCGGGCGTGTACAGTGCCGAGCTCGTTAGAGCATTGGATCCGGCAGAGGCGGAGCCGATGGATGCAAAGGACGCCGAAGCGCCGGCACCGCTTGTGCCGGAAGATGCATTGGATTGGATGTAGAGATGATTGAGCTTGTCCGGGTCCTGCTGAAACTGCGGTTCACTCTCGAGAATGACATGGTACTGGTTGACCTGGGTGTACATCGTGTTGATCTGCCGCTGACCGAAGGCGTCATACAGCGTGTTGTCTATCGTCGAGGGCGCGATTCCCAGTCGTGAAGCAGTGATGCGGTCAATGACCAGGTAGACCGCCAGGCCGCCCAGTTGCTGGTCGGTGGCGACATTGGCCAGTTCCGGTAGCTGTTTGAGCCGGCCGACGAAACGGTTGGTCCACTGATTCAGTTCGTTGATGTCGGGGTCTTCGAGGGTGTACTGGTATTGTGTGCGGCTCACCCGATCATCCACGGTAATGTTCTGCACAGGCTCCATGAACAGCTGAATGCCCTGGACCTGCGCGAGCTTCGCAGTGAGCCTGCCGATGATGTCCGGAGCTCTGCTGCGCTGTGCCAGCGGCTTAAGACTGATCGACATGCGGCCGCTGTTGGTCGTGGTATTCGTGCCGTCTGCGCCGATGAACGAGGACAGACTGTCAACCGCCGGATCAGCCAGAATTATTTTTGCCAGCTGCTGCTGTCTGTCCGCCATGGCCCGGGCGCTGATCGTGGGCGGGGCCTGCGAGATGCCCTGGATCACGCCCGTGTCCTGTACCGGGAAGAAACCTTTGGGGATCACGATGTAGAGGAATACCGTGAGCATCAGCGTCGCCACGGCGACCAGCAGCGTGATGGTCTGAAATCTAAGCACGAACTTCAGTGTGCGACCGTAAAATGAGATCACGCGATTGAAGATGCGCTCCGAAGCCTTAAACAGGCGCCCCTGCTGCTCCTTGGGTCTATGCCGCAGGATGCGCGCGGACATCATCGGCGTGAGTGTCAGGGAAACGATGGCTGAAAAGCCGATGGTCACGGCGAGTGTCACGGCAAACTCGCGGAACAGGCGGCCAACCACGTCGCCCATGAACAGCAGCGGAATCAGTACCGCGATCAGCGCCACGGTCAGCGATAGGATCGTGAAGCCGATCTGCTCGGCGCCTTTGAGCGCGGCGTCCATGGGTTTGTCGCCGTTCTCGATGTATCGCGAGATGTTCTCTATCATGACGATGGCATCGTCCACGACGAAGCCGGTGGCGATGGTCAACGCCATGAGCGACAAGTTGTCCAGGCTGTAACCAAGGCTGTACATGACCGCCAAGGTCCCGATCAGTGACAGCGGTACGGCTATGCTCGGGATAATGGTGGCGCTGACACTTCGCAAGAACAGAAAGATAACCAGCACGACCAGGGCGATCGCCAATAGCAACTCGAACTCGACATCGGAAATGGATGCCTTGATACCGGTCGTGAGATCGGTAAGCGTGGTCACCTGAATGCCTTTGGGCAGGTTGACCTCAAGCTGTGGCAGCATTTGCTTGATGTTCTTGACCACGCTGATGGTGTTGGCACCGGACTGGCGTTGCACATTGAGGATTACGGCCGGGGTCTGGTTCATCCACGCAGCTTGATTGTTGTTCTCAATGCCATCGACGATCTTCGCCACGTCGGTGAGCATTACGGGCGCGCCGTTACGGTACGCCACCACCACGTTTCGATAGTCCTGGCTGGTGACCAACTGATCGTTGGCATCGATCTGGTAATCCTGCCGTGGGCCGTCGAAGTTGCCTTTTGCGGCATTCACGCTGGCCTGGGTCAGGGCCGTGCGTACGTCCTCAAGATTGATGCCATAGGAAGAGAGCGCTGCCGGATTGGCTTGAATGCGCACCGCGGGCTTTTGTCCGCCGCTGATCGTGACCAGGCCCACGCCGGTGAGTTGGGAAATCTTCGGCGCCACGCGGGTATCCACGATGTCCTCGACCTTGGATAGCGGCATCGAAGTTGACGTGATGGCCAGCGTCAGCACGGGGGCGTCGGCTGGATTGGTCTTGCTGTAGATCGGTGGGGCAGGCAGGCTGGACGGTAGAAGGCTTTGCGAGGCGTTGATGGCCGCCTGCACCTCCTGCTCGGCTACATCTATATCCAGGCTCAGCGTGAACTGCAGCACAATCACGGAAGTGGCGCCGGAACTGGTGGAGGTCATCTGGCTCAGGCCCTGGATTTCGCCGAACTGGCGCTCCAGTGGCGCGGTCACCGTCGTGGCCATCACATCGGGGCTGGCGCCGGGATAGAAGGTGACGACCTGAATCGTCGGGTAGTCCACTTGCGGCAGCGCCGACACCGGCAATTGTGTATAGCCGACGACTCCGATCAGGAAAATGGCGGCCATGAGCAGCGAAGTGGCCACCGGCCGCAGGATGAATTGACGAGAAGGATTCACGGCGTGCTGGTCCCGCTCGTGTCTACGGCGCGCTGGTCCCGCTGGCATTGGTGGCGGTGGTTGGCGTGCCGGAAACGGCGACCTTGGCGTTATCCTGCAGCTTGTCGAAGCTGCTATCGGCGACTATTTCGCCCGATTTGACGCTGTCAACCTGCGTCATGCCGCCGTCGGTCACTCCAGGTTTTACAGCGCGCAGATGCGCGACATCGTTTTGAATCACGTATACAAACGATGATCGCCCATTTTGCTGAACGGTCGATGCCGGAACCAGAGTCACACCCTGCAGTGTATTCACCAACAGGCGCGTGTTGACGAACTGGTTCGGGAACAAGGCACTATTTTTGTTATCGAATATCGATCTGACTTTTACGGTCCCGGTCGTGGTGTCAATCTGATTGTCCAGTGCCAGCAGCTGGCCGCTTGCGATCTTGGTCTGCGCAGTGCGGTCAAAGACATCGACGCTTAGCTTGGCGTTTTCGCGCAGGCGGCCGACCACTGGACCCAGACTGTCTTCCGGTAGCGTGAAAATCACGGTAATGGGCTGCATCTGGGTGATGACTGCGAGCGTCGTGGTGCCGGTGGCCTGCACCACATTGCCCGGATCCACCAGCCGCAATCCGATCTGACCGCTGATGGGGGCGGTGATGTGACAGTATTCGACCTGAAGCTGGTCGAATTGCACCGTGCCCTGGTCGTTTTTCACGGTACCCTGGTCCTGCAGCACAAGCTTTTCCTGGTCGTCGACCATTTGTTGTGCAATTGCATTGCGCGCCAGGGCGGCACGGTAGCGTGTGAGGTCCATCTGCGCCTGCGCGAGCACGTTCTGGTCGCGTTCCAATGTTCCTTGCGCCTGCAACAATGTGGCCCGGTACGGACGCGAATCGATCTCTATAAGCGGATCACCTTTACGCACCAGCTGGCCTTCCTTAAAACCCACCGCAACGACCAGTCCATTCACCTGGCTGGTGATGGAATTGGTATAGACCGGAGTCACGGTACCGATGGCGTCAAGGTAAACGCTGATGTCGCCGGTTTTTGCCGTTGCGGTCGTAACGGTGATCCCCGCGGCGGCGGCACGACGCGCGGCGGCCGCGGCGGCTTCCGTGGCCTCATGATGGCGCCAGATCAGGACTGCTGCAACGATCAGAATTACCGCAACAACGATCAGGCCGACGCGCCAAATCCGCTGCTTGCGTGTGGAATGGCCGAAAGCGGGGTCTGGGGTATCAGTGGCAGTCGGCATTTGGCATATGTCTGGAAACTCGCTCTACGATAGCATGCGCGTCATGCACAGACTCCGCCACGACCGTTAACAACACTTAATGAGCGCTTCATAGGATCCCACGTGAAATGTTATTCCTGGAACGTCAACGGCATCCGTGCCGTGCTAAAGCGAGGGCAGTTCCATCCGTTTCTGGAGGCGCACCAGCCGGACATACTGTGCCTGCAGGAAACCAAGGCCGAACGCGGGCAGATTGAGGTCGAACTGCCCGGTTATCACGAGTATTGGAATTCCGCGGTCAAGAAAGGCTATTCGGGCACCGCGATCCTGTCGAAGCAGAAACCTCTCGCCGTCATCAACGGCTTTCCCGAGGGCTTCGCCAAACGCTTCAAGTTCGCCGACGAACTACTGCGCGACAGCGCCGAAGAAGGCCGGGTCATCGCGGCGGAGTTCAAAGACTTCTACGTCGTGACCGTCTACACGCCGAACGCCAAAGACGACCTTAGCCGTGTGCCGCTACGCTTCGAGCATTGGGATCCGGCATTTCTGGCCTACTGCCGGCAACTCGAACAAAGCAAGCCAGTCATATTTTGCGGCGATCTCAATGTTGCGCATACCGAACTCGATCTGGCCAATCCCAAATCGAATCGCGGCAAAAAGGGTTTCACCGACCAGGAGCGCAAGGGTTTTCAGAACCTGGTCGATGCAGGTTTCGTCGATACCTTTCGCCTTTTCAAGCAGGGGAACGGCCACTACACCTGGTGGAGCAACTTCGCCAATTCACGCGCACGCAACATCGGTTGGAGAATCGACTACTTCCTGGTCTCAGCAAAACTGCGCGGCGCCGTGCAGGCTGCCGACATTCACCCCGATGTCCTGGGCAGCGATCATTGCCCCGTCAGTATCACGCTCGGCTCATGACGGAATAATCCACGGGATCAGGTATTGCTGCACCACGACCAGCAGGGCAAGCAGCACCGTCAGCACAATGCTGTGAATGAACGTGCGTGCAACGACCTCGCCCTCGCGGCCTTTGAGATTCGTGACCGCAACGCCGGTGGCGATGTTTTGCGGCGAAATCATCTTGCCCATGACGCCGCCGGAGGAATTGGTCGCAGCGAACAGCACGGGATTGAGGTTGAGCTGGCGGGCGGCGACGACCTGCAGGTTACCGAACAAGGCATTGCCAGAGGTGTCGCTGCCCGACAGGAATACGGCGAGCCAGCCCAGGAAGGGCGAGAACAGGATGAACAGGTGCCCAGCCGAAGCGGCCCCTTGGCCGAGCGTATACGCCAGACCTGAGTAGTTCATCAGGTAAGCCAGCCCGACGATCAGCATGACCGTCAACACCGCCAGCCAGGCCTGGCGGATCGTGTGGCCCACGCAGCGCACAAACCCGCTCGGCGACAATCTGACGAGGATCGCAGTGATGATCGCCGCCAGCAGAATCGCGGTGCCGGTGCCCAGCGGCTGAAAGGTCCAGACCGCTGCGTATGGCTTGTCATGATATAGCGTGATCGAGATCATCTTGTGCAGGCCAGGCCATGAAATAGCCTGCTGCCCGATGGTGGCTACCTTCAATGAGGTCCAAAGGATCACAACGGCCGAGACGATGATCCAGGGAAGCCACCCCTGCCACATCGGCACAGCGGATACCGGACGCTGGCTCACCACCCGGGTGTCTTGAATTGCGAACTCAGGGTCGGTCGGTGCGCGCCAGAGCTTGAGAAACAATAGTGTCGTGATCAGGGAGCCAAGCGAGGCCAACACGTCCGTCAACGTGTAGTTGATGAAATTGGAGGTCAGGAACTGCAATGTTGCAAAGCTGCCGCCCGCGACCAGCAGCATCGGCCAAAGCGCGCGCACCGAGCGCCAGCCACCGTAGAGCGCCATGACGTAGAACGGAAGAATGATTGCCATGACCGGCAACTGCCTGCCGACCATTTGCGCGAGCACCGACGCGGGCAGGCCGGTCACGGCACCCAGCACTGTCACCGGGGCGCCCAGCGCCCCAAAGGCCACCGGCGCGGTATTGAAGATCAGCACGAACACCAGCGCTTCGAGCTGCGGAAAGCCCAGCAGGATCAGTAGCGCGGCGGTGATGGCGATCGGCGTGCCGAAGCCTGAGATGCCTTCCATCAAAGCGCCGAAACAGAATCCGATCACCACCAGGATCACCCGGCGATCGCGCGGCAAATGGGTGACGATCCAGGTGCGGAACGCCTCGAACCGGCCCGACTGAACGGCGACGTTGTAGAGCAGCAGGCCGTTGAGCACGATCCACATCACTGGCCAGAGTGCGAACACCGCGCCATTGAACACCGACTCGAATGCGAGCCCGACCGGCATTTGCCAGGGCATTAGTGCTACGACCAAGCCGACGATCAGACCGCCGAGCGCCGCCTGCCACGCTGGCCGCCGCAATACACCGAGCAACAGCAGCACCGTGAAGGCCGGCAGGATCGCGACCAGACATGACAGCGCGAGGCTGCCGCCGACCGGTGTCAAAAGCTGATGAAACATCTTGCCCCCTGGCTTATTTTAGTGACTTCTTGCGCCCGCGACGCAGACCACGCCTTCCTTCATGACGAATACGAGGTGCTCCGTGGCCTGAATGCCGGCCAGCGGGTTACCGGCCACGGCCACAATATCGGCATATTTTCCCGGCTGCAACGTTCCGGTCTGATCGGCGCGAGAGAGTCCATGACGACGATTGCGCGTAGCGCGACTTGGAAAGATCTGTGGTCATCGGGGTTGCTGGGTCGCTTCCTGCTGCTGTGCATGGGTGTATGGCTGCACGCGGCCGACATGCTGGTCACCGCCACGATCACGCCATCCATCGTCGATGAAATCGGCGGGGTCGCTTATGTCAGCTGGACGATCTCGCTCTACCAGGTCGGTGCAATCATTGCCGGAGCGGCCTCAGCGATGCTGTGTCAGCGGGCCAGTCTCAAGCGGGTGCTGAAAGCTGCCGGGCTTCTGTATGGCATGGGTTGTGTGATCGCGGCCCTCGCGCCGAACATGGCAGTGCTGCTCGCCGGCCGATTCATTCAGGGGCTCGGCGGCGGCATGCTGCTCTCCCTGTGCTATTTGGCCATTCAACAGTGGTTCGCGCCAAATTTGTGGAGCCGCTTGTTTGGTATCAACGCGTTCATCTGGGGAGCCGGATCGTTGCTGGGACCTTTGATCGGAGGCGCATTCGCTAATCTGCACGCCTGGCGGGGGGCATTCTGGCTGTTCGCCCTCCAGGCAGGTGCCCTATGGGCGCTGGCTGCCCTGTTGTTGCCGTCCGAGCCGCCGCCAAGGCCGGCTGCAAAGGAATGGCCGTGGCTGCCGTTGCTCATTCTTTTGGTCGCGACACTGATCATCGCCCAGAGCGGCGTCACCGGACAGTCTGCTCTGTCAATCGCTGGTTGCCTGTCGGGTGCGGGTCTGCTCTATGCGGCCGCAAGATTGGACCGGCGATCCCGCACGAGGCTGCTGCCCGTGCAGCTACTGGATTTTCGAGACCCGGTCGGCGCCGGCCTGCTCATGGTGTTTACTCTTTCCGTGGCAACGACCGGCTTCTGGGCCTACGGACCGCTGATCCTCAAGATCCTTTTCGGAACCAACCCGCTGTTTTCCGGATATGTGCTTGCTGCCCAAGCCCTGGCCTGGAGCCTGGCCACGCTGGCGGTATCGGCGGCTCCGTTGTCCGCTGACAAGCTGTTGATACGCGGAGGCGCGGGGTTGGTCGCACTCGGCGCGGCGGCCTTTGCGCTCGCGGTACCTGCAGGCTCCCTCACCGGGATCATGGTGTGCGCGCTGCTGCAAGGTCTCGGATTTGGCCTTTTCTGGCCCGCCATAGTGCATCGATTGGTTCGTCTCTCGCACGCCGGCGAGCAGGCACTTGCCGCGGCATCGCCCTCGACGATCCAGCGGATCGGCTATGCCGTGGGCACTGCGGCGGCAGGCATCGTCGCCAACTCTTCCGGGCTGGCCGAGGGCATCTCATTCAGCGCAGCGAGGGTTGCAGCGTTTTGGGTCTTCGCGGCATTCATCCCGGTGCTGGTTATCGCCGTGCTCTGCGCCTGGAAGTTTACTGAAGGATCCGCCGCCCCGACATAGCTGAAGGTTGGCGTGCGCACCTGCCGGATGAAATTGATGGGCGAAGACCGGGCGTACACCGCCGGATCGTCGTACACCGATGCGCCAAAGAACGGACCATCCATTCGTCGATACCGTTCTGGCCATAATAGGACTGCCAGTTACTGATGCCGGCGCCAGCGACCGCCGCCTTGAAGCGATCGGTCTGTGTCACGGCCCACATGGTCATGAAGCCACCATAGCTGTGGCCGGTGATGCCGACTCTTTCCGGGTCAGTCAGCCCTAAGGCCGCCACTGCATCCACGCCGGCGAGGATGTCGTCTAAATCACCGTGGCCAAAGTCACGCACGTTGGCTGCACTTTCGACCGCCAGCATGGCCAGCTGCCCGTCCGCGCTGTAACGCAGTGCCTGAATGGTGCCGTTGAAGGCGATGAGTCGCGTCAGGCCACCGCCGTCTGCGTTCACCTGATAGATGGAGCGTGCGTGCGTCTCCGGATCGCGCAGGGCAAAGCTGAATTTGCGCGAATCGCGTGTCCACGCCGGGGAGGCCGGCCAACAGCCCTTGACTCTGCCACAAGGCAGGCTCACGGCCACACTGGTCCTGGCATCGGCACTGCGGATCACGAGGTCGCGCACCACGGGTTCGCCGCCGGCCGGTGAGGTATCGCCTTCGACCGCGGCCACGTAACGTGCGTCCGGTGACAGGCTGACTTCCATGAAGAGGTGCGCCGGCCGCGATGGCTCCTGTGCGACGCCGGTGGCCGCCGCCAGAACGACAGTGGCGTGCAAGGCAACCTTTAACAGGCGCTTGGTTAACATTGAAGAGCCGCCCCGCGCCGCTGTGGGAATTGACGCTACTGGATTATTCAAGCTTGCTGCGCGCGCGGCAAAGTACTCTTGACGGGGCCGCTATACTGTTCAGAATAGCTGCCTAAGCAGTAATTGTTTAAGCAGTAAATGCCCGGACTGAATGTCAGAGCGCCATTATCAAGTCGAGACGTACGAGGCCCGCAATAGCGTCGGCTATCTGGTCAAGCGCACCTACGCGCTGATGCTCGACGGCCTCGAGCCGGCATTCGCCGAGCACGGCTTCACTTACATGCAGTACGTAGTGCTCATGCAGCTGCGCTCGGGCGCTGCGCTCAACGTGCGGGACATCAGCCACGAGTTTCGCCATGACAGTGGCGCGCTGACGCGCGTGGTCGATCAGCTGGCCGAGCGCGGGTTGGTCGAGCGCCAGCGCTGCGCGCAGGATCGGCGCAAGGTGGATCTGCACCTGACCGCGGCGGGACTGAAGACCTGCGAGCAGCTGATTCCGATGGTCGTGGACACGCTCAATCGCGCGCTGGCGGATTTCAGCCGCCCCGAGTTCGAAGAGCTGATTCGCCTGCTCGGCAAATTCATCGGCGGCATGCAGGCCGAGCTGGCACGCGCAGCTCGGCCGCCCGACCCGGCCGCGGGCGTTGCCTGATGGCCGCGCGATGGCCATTGCTGGTGCTCAGCGCAGCGCTCACGGCGCTGCTGGCCGGGTGCGTGCTGCCGCCGAAAGACTCCCCGCGTGAGAGGGCGATCGACACGCGGCAGCTGGGTCTGACGGCCGCAGCGGTCACGCCGGCCAATGAGGGCTGGTGGAAGGCCCTGGACGACGCGCAGCTCGATGCGCTGATCGAGAGGGCGTTCGCGGCCAATCCGTCGCTGGCGCAGGCTTCCGCGCAGCTGCGCGCCGCGCTGGCGCAGATCGATGCCGCGCATGCCGGGCTGCTACCCAGGGCCAGCTTCAGCGGCAGCGCGCTGCGCCAGCGCGCGCCGGACAATTACATCATTCCCCCGCCTCTGGCCGGTGGCGACTTCTGGATGGCGCAGATCGGGGCCAGCCTGTCCTGGGATCTGGATTTCTGGGGCCGCCAGGCCGATGCGGTCTCGCAGGCGCGAGCGCTGGCGCAAGCGGCGGATTTCGAGCGCGACAACGCGCGGCTGCTGCTCGCCGCCGCGCTGGTGCAAACCTATGTCGGTCTGTATCGCGCCGATGCGCTCGCCGATATCGCGCAGCAGGCGCAGTCGCAGCGCCAGCACATTCTCGAACTCACGCGTCAGCGCGTGGCCGCCGGCCTGGACACGCGGCTGGAATTGCGCGAAGCGGAGAGCGAGCTGCCGCAGGCGCGCGTCGAGCGTGCGCAGGCCCAGGCGCAGGCGGAACTGGCCGTGCATGCGCTGGCGATGATTGCCGGGCAGGCAGCGGACGGCTACGCCGCGATCGGACGACCGCAGCTGAATCTGGATGCCGTGCTGCCGCTGCCCGCGCAGCTGCCGATCAATCTGCTCGCGCGGCGGCCGGATGTGTTGGCCGCGCGCCTGCGGATCGAGGCGGCCGATGCGCAGCGTCGTGCGACCCGGGCCGCGTTCTATCCGGACGTGAGCCTGCGCGCACTCGCGGGCGTGGCCGCCTTTGGCCTCAACGATTTGTTCGAGGCCGGCGCTCGCGGCTACGGCGCCGGTCCGGTGGTATCGCTGCCGCTGTTTGATGCCGGCAAGCTGCGCGCACAATACCAGGGCCGCGAAGCGGCGCTGGATGGTGCCGTCGCCGTCTACAACGACACGGTGCTGCGCGCCGTGCAACAGAGCTCCGATCAGCTCACTCGCATCGATGCATTGAGCCGCGAACGCACCGACCAGGAGTCGACTCTCGTGGCCGCGGAGGATGGCTATCGAATCGCCGAAGAGCGCTACCGTGCGGGTCTAGCCGGTTATCTGTCGGTGCTCAGCGCCGAAACTCAGGTGCTCAATGCGCGCCGCCAGAGCATCCAGATCATCGCCGATCTGGCCGTAGCCCGCGTCAGCCTGCTGCTGGAGCTTGGAGGCAGCTTCGATCCAGATTCCAATAACCACTCCTCACAGACCTCCCCATGAATACTCCCACACCGCAAACTGCTGCTCCGAACTCCGCGGCCCCCAAGTCCAACGGTGGACGACGTCTCGGCCTGCTGATCCTAGCGAGCCTGGTCCTGCTCGGCGGCCTCGTGTACGGCGTGTATTGGTTCATCAACGCGCGGCATTTCGAAACCACGGACGATGCCTACGTCAATGGCGATGTGGTGCAGGTCAGTAGCCAGCAGCCGGGCACCGTGTTGGCCGTGCATGTCGATGACACCCAAACCGTGGCGGCCGGAACTGCGCTGGTTGAGCTCGATCCGGCCGATGCCGACGTGGCTATGAGCAACGCCGAAGCCGAACTCGCGCGCAGCGTGCGGCAGGTGCGCGGGCTATTCGCACAGGGGGCGCAACTGAGTGCGCAGATCGATCAGCGCGAGTCGGCGCTGCGCACCGCCGAATCCGATCTGAAGCGTCGCCAGGGCCTGCTCGATGACGGCGCAATTTCCGGCGAAGAGCTCTCGCACGCACGCGATAACGTCATTTCGATGCGTGCTGCGGTCGCGGCTGCGCGCGAGCAATTGGCGCAGACCTTTGCGCAGACCCAAGGCACACGCATCGACAACCATCCGCAGGTGCTGGCGGCCGCGGCGGCCGTGCGCAATGCCGCCCTCGCCGTGCGCCGAACGAAGCTCGTGGCGCCGGTGGGCGGCGTCATCGCCAAGCGCAGCGTCGAGGTCGGTCAGCGCATCGCGCCCGGTACCCCTTTGCTCGCCGTGGTACCACTGGATGATGTGTGGATCGATGCCAACTTCAAGGAGGTGCAGCTCTCGCACATGCGCACCGGTCAGCCCGTGATCGTGCGTGCGGATCTGTACGGCAGCGAGGTCGAGTTCCATGGCCGCCTGGTCGGAGTCGGCGCCGGCAGCGGCAGCGCGTTCGCGCTGCTGCCGGCGCAAAACGCCTCCGGCAACTGGATCAAGATCGTGCAGCGCGTGCCGGTGCGCATACTGCTCGATCCGCAGGAGCTCAAATCCCATCCGCTGCGTATTGGACTCTCGGCGCACGTGCGCGTGGACATTCGCGAGAGCGCTGCGGCGGAGGCGTCGAGCGTGGTACGCAACACGCCGCAGCCGGTGCAGGCCAGCGTCGCTGATGATCCGGCCATCGACGCCCTCATCGCGCGGATCATTGCGGAAAACTCCGGCCTCAAGCCGGGCGCGCAGACGTGAACGCAGGCACGGCGAGCACCCCGCCGCCTCTAAGCAGCGGCGTTCTGGCCCTCACTGCGCTGGCCCTGGCGCTCGGTACTTTCATGCAGGTATTGGACACCAGCATCGCCAACGTCTCGATTCCGACCATCGCCGGGGACCTTGGCGTCAGCTCGGACCAGGGCACCTGGGTCATCACCTCATTTGCCGTGTCGAACGGCGTGTCGGTGCCGCTGACCGGCTGGCTCATGCAGCGCTTCGGCGTGGTGCGCACGTTTGTGTTGTCGGTCCTCGCCTTTACCGCGACCTCATTGCTGTGCGGCCTGTCCTGGAGCCTGCCTTCGCTGATTGTTTTCCGCGTGCTGCAGGGCGCGGTCTCGGGGCCCATGATTCCCGGCAGCCAGGCGCTGCTGCTCAGTATCTTCGGGCCGGCCAAGCGCGGCATCGCGCTGGCCATCTGGTCCATCACCGCGCTGGTAGGGCCGATCGCCGGGCCGGTGCTCGGCGGCTACATTTCCGACAACTACAACTGGCCCTGGATTTTCTTCATCAACGTTCCGGTGGGCGTGTTCTGCGCCTTCATTTGCTGGCGCTCTCTGCGCTCGCAGGAGACTCCGACACGCAAACAACGCATCGACGGCGTCGGCATCGGCCTGCTGGCGGTCTGGGTCGGAGCGCTGCAGATCATGCTCGACAAGGGCAAGGATCTCGACTGGTTTCAGTCCACGCCGATCGTGGTACTGGCGCTGGTCACGGTCATCGGCTTTGCCGCCTGGCTGATCTGGGAACTCACCGACAGCGCGCCCATCGTCGATCTGTCGCTGTTCAAGTCGCGCAGCTTCGCGCTCGGCACGCTGGCGTTGTGCCTGGGATACGCCGTGTTCTTCGGTAACGTCGTGCTCATGCCGCTGTGGCTGCAGGAACAGATCGGCTATACCGCCACCTGGGCCGGGCTGGTGGCCGCACCGAGCGGTGTGGTGGCGGTCTTGCTCTCGCCGCTGATCGGACGGCTCATGGCGCGCTACGATGCACGCTGGTTCGCGTCCGCCTCGTTCCTGTTCTTCGGCATTTCCTACCTGATGCGCGCGCGCTTGACCGCTGACGCCAGCTTCATGGCCTTTGTATGGCCGCAGCTGGTGCTCGGAATGGCGATGGGTGTGTTCTTTGTGTCGATGCTGGCCATCTCGTTCGACCGCTTGCCTCCGCAAAAGGTGCCCGCGGCCTCGGGACTGTCCAACTTTCTGCGTATCGTTGCGGGCGGCTTCGCCACCTCGCTGTTCACGACCTTCTGGGATCGACGCGAAGCGCTGCATCAGTCCCGCCTCACGGAATTGATCACGCCCTACGATCCCGCCACGGTGCAATCGCTTTCACAGCTGCACGCTCTGGGGCTCAATGATCAGTCCGCGGCCGGCCTCATGACGCGGGGCGTGATCGGGCAGGGCTATCTGCTCTCTTCGCTGGACCTGTTCTATCTGTCCGGCTGGTTGGCGCTGGTCTTGATCCCGTTGTGCTGGATGGTGCCCCGGCCCGCGGGCGGTGCGTCGGCCGCGGCGGCGGAGTAAGGCCCGCTTATAGGGAGGCAGCAGCGCCGGCGTAGCGGGAATGGGGGCCGCGTTCCGCGGCCGCAAAGGCGGCGGTAATGATGCGATGTGCGGATTGCCAGCGCCGTTGGGAATCCAGCAGCACCAGCCAAACGCGATGGCCCGACTGTTCGGCTACCGCGATCAAACAGTGCCCGGCTTGAGCGGTATATCCCGTCTTGAGTCCCATGACACCATCGAGTCGACCGAGGAGCTGATTGGTGTTCTTGAAGGCCAGGACCCGGCCTTTGCCGGTCGAGATACTGTACCGTTGCTGCGCCACGATCTGCGCGATGCGCGGATCGGCATGGGCGGCACGTGCCAAACGCAGCAGGTCAGTCACCGTCGAATACTGTTCATCGGCATCAAAGCCGCACGGATGGACAAAATGTGAATCGTGCATGCCGAGCTGTTCGGCGCGGGCATTCATGCGCTCGGTGAAGGTCTTCAGGCTGGGGGCGGCGTGTTCGACCAGCACCATGCAGGCGTCATTGGCCGAATGCATCAGCATCGCGGTCAGAGCGTCCGCAGCGACGACGCTGTCCCCGGTGTGAAGACCGACTCGCGGATGCGTGATGTGGGCGGCGACGTGGCTGACTTCCAGCACGGCGTCCGGCCGCCAGTCGGAATCCAGCAGCACCATCGCGGTCAGCAGCTTGGTCAACGAGGCGGGTGCCCGACGCGTATCGAGGTGACGGCCCCAGAGCAACTCGCCGTCGACGACCACGGCATAGGCGACCGCGGCCCGCGGATAGGGGTCAAGGCCATTGGTACGCGGCGTGGCCCAGACGCTGCTGGCCGTGCCCAACAATAAACAAGCGAGGAACAACCCGCACTTTCTGCGACGCATGGCGGTCCGGAACTCTCCCTGCCTTCGAATGCGGCAGTGTAGCCGCGAGCGGGACCGAGTGCTAGAGACTGGATCACATTCGTTTGGCAATCCATTGAGTGCGCAAGAATGTGTAGCTTGCGGTTTCGCTGCGCGCATCAGTAAAGCGCGGGTATGTTAGCGTAGGAGACCGAGAGCGTCGCAAGCGTTCTTTGTGCGCTGCACAACGTCACCCTGAACGCACCACTA
>CABEDP010000057.1_pt1 | contig 20384 bp, 18 predicted proteins | sample 3423091 | NCBI WGS metagenome assembly CABEDP01 (sample SAMEA5534331, study PRJEB31848) | metagenome | biome: tundra; feature: field; material: soil | place: USA | collected 2013-05 | depth 0.15 m | reverse complement strand
ACGCGAGCCACGTTCGACCCGTGAGCCGCTGATGGTCTATGCCGGCATCCTCGCGCACGGCACGGCGCTGTCGGCGGCTGACCGAGGCTTGCAGCGCTGTGCTTGCCTTCATGCATCGCCATCCGATCGCCACCACCTGGGGACGCTCGGACTTGGCCTCCTCCGACATGATGAGCCTGGAGATTCCTGCCCCGCGGCAGTGACATCCCCGAGATCCTCGGCTCGATCTGCCACGCCAACATTGATCTGGCAAAGATTGCGGCGCAATGGGAGCACTTCGTGCACCTCATCGCCTCCGTGCACAACGGCCATACCCGCGCGGTCAACGTGCTGGCGCGCTTTGGCTCAGCTGGCGTGCTCAATTGCGGTGAATCCGTCAATGCCTTGAACCGCTCGATCTACGTCGGACGCGTGGCCAGCTACCAGGCCAAGCGGCACGATTGAGATGCAGGCGGTCGCCGACGCCTTAAGTTTGCTGGTTAAGTTTGCTGGCCAACCTCGTCAGGCCTGGAACACGATGAAAATGCAGGCGATCCTGGATCGCTGGAACGCACGCCGCTCCAGTGCAGTGCCGCCCGAGTTGATTGCTCGCATCGCCCCCACCCGCACGGAAGGTATGAACCTGCGCGGCGTGTTCAGCTTCCCCGTCGAGCAATACACCGAGCAATTGCTACCGTCACTGGCGGCATCAAAATCACGGGTCGCCGGTGCCTGAAGAGCTCAAAACTGCGCCGTGAACTGCATCTTTTGCAGCAAACAGCAGAGCCCACTAAATCAAGCAGTTACGGAGTCACACCCCGAAATCTCCCGAGAAAAAGACGGCCTGCCTACCGGCACTTTTGGCACGCAAATCAAGGGGCGGCCTAGGGCCGCCCCCCCGCTATTTTTCAGGCGACTCCGGGGCCTTGGGTATTGGCGAGCTGGAGGCACCGGAATCCTTTCCCTTCTTGTCGGAAGGTTTCGGTCCAGTCATGACAAGCACAATGCCCAGCAGGAATAGTGTAGCGACAATAGTTTCAATCATAAAAGTCCTTGGCGATGCATCTCTGAGGACAAGAAAGCATCTAGTTCTAATGAGGGTGCTACGCACCTAGTTTCCGCTCACTGCTGAACTTGAGGTCCGGGAACCAACGCTGAAACGCGCTATATACAGGTCACCTCAATAAACGGACCTCCTAGCACTTCAAGCCCCAGTAACCCCTTGATTTCACTGCCGCAGGAGCTACCACGACTTGCGGACCGAACACACCCAATTACTAATGATACACGCACTTGAAGTCGATCATGGAGCGACGCCGCCAACATAGGGGCGCGCGTACCTTTTGTGCCAAGACTAGCGGTTGTAACAATTCAACCTTGCAGGCTCAGTCACATGCGCGATCGCGATGTACCGCCAATTCTAGGATTCCCGGGCAACTTTCAGGATCCAATCAATCAATAACTTGGGCAGCAATATGCTGCGCTGCCGAAGAGAAAGCGCTACTTTTGACATGAAAAGTGCGCCGTCCCCTTATGGCTATCACTCATCACTTTTCCGACGCAGGGAACTTGGCGGCGGGCGGTGCCTGGAAACATGATTTTGGGCAAACGATTTGCACGTGGACATGGGACGCCGCCAGGAGGGAGCTGACCGTCAAGGTCGATGCGCGAGGCAAACGGTTTGATCTAAGCCGGCACGGTGAACAAAATTTCACGGCGGTAAAGTTGCGGGAGCGTTTGCCGAGGCTCGCAATTGAGGCGGCCGAAGGAATCGACGAGACAAAGTAGGATGTTTGATATTGACAAGAAATTCAGCACGAAAGGGCGACGCGTCTTGCCGTACGATAGGTTCCCTTTCACTCACACACGCTTTCGAGAGTCCCGTGGCTAAGGCTAAGCGCCATATTGTCGTCCCAATTGACAGCATCGGAAATACCTGCCGTACGCGTTCACCGAGCACGGCGCAATCCAGGCTGCCATTAATTCTTAACAGTCGGCGTGCTGTCGAGATGGGAATCTACGTCGTCCGCGCGTTCGTCGATCTTCGGGAGCTCCTCAGCTCGAATAAATACTTAATTCGCAGGTCAAAATTGCTTAGTTGTTCTTAGCGACTCGGACTCCTATAGTGCCGGGCAGCAAAATCCCAAAATAAGGAGCAGTCATGGACCAGTCCAACCGTTACGCCGACCTCAGCCTGCGCGAAAACGATCTGATCCGCGGCGGTGGGCACATCCTCGTCGCCTACAAAATGAAGCCCCAGCCGGGCCACGGCTACTTGGAGGCCGCCGCTCACTTTGCGGCCGAGTCCTCTACCGGCACGAACGTCGAGGTCTCGACCACGGACGAGTTTACCAAGGGGGTCGATGCGCTCGTCTATCAGATCGACGAGGTCACCGAGGAGATGCGAATCGCCTACCCGATCGATATTTTCGATCGCAACATCAGCGATGGCCGGATGATGATCGTCTCGTTCCTGACGTTGGTAATCGGCAACAACCAGGGCATGGGCGACATCCAGCACGCGAAGATGTACGACTTCTACATGCCGCCACGCGCGATCCAACTGTTTGACGGGCCGAGCAAGGACATCTCGGACCTCTGGCGCATCCTCGGCCGGCCGGTGCAGAACGGCGGCTATATCGCCGGCACCATCATCAAACCCAAGGTGGGCCTGCGGCCGAAGCCGTTTGCCGCGGCGGCTTACCAGTTCTGGCTGGGCGGCGATTTCATCAAGAACGACGAGCCCCAGGGCAACCAGGTCTTCTCGCCAATGAAAAAGACGATTCCGCTCGTGTACGACGCGATGAAGCGCGCCATGGACGAGACCGGCGAGGCCAAACTCTTCTCGGCCAACATCACGGCCGACGACCACTACGAGATGTTGGGGCGCGGCGATTTCATCCTCTCGGAGTTCGGGCCCGACGCCGACAAGGTGGCCTTCCTGGTCGATGGGTATGTCGGCGGTCCCGGCATGATCACCACGGCGCGTCGCAACTTCCCCAACCAGTATCTGCACTACCACCGTGCCGGCCATGGCGCGGTCACCTCGCCTAGCGCGAAACGCGGCTACACGGCCTACGTGCTGGCCAAGATGAGCCGGCTGCAGGGCGCCTCCGGCATCCACGTCGGCACGATGGGCTACGGGAAGATGGAAGGCGAGAAGGACGATCGCGCGATCGCCTACATCATCGAGCGCGACAGCTATACCGGTCCCGCGTACCACCAGGAATGGTATGGCATGAAGCCGACGACCCCGATCATCTCCGGCGGCATGAATGCGCTGCGCCTGCCCGGTTTCTTCGAGAACCTGGGGCACGGCAACGTCATCAACACAGCCGGTGGCGGCGCGTACGGCCACGTCGACTCGCCGGCAGCGGGCGCGAAGTCGCTACGCCAGGCCTACGAATGCTGGAAGGCCAAGGCCGACCCCATCGAATGGGCCAAGGAGCATCGCGAATTCGCGCGCGCCTTCGACTCGTTCCCCAAGGACGCCGACAGTCTGTTCCCCGGCTGGCGCGACAAGCTGGCGGGTTCGCATCGCTGAGCATCCTCCATGTCGCACCACCAAACGCGGACCGAGTGCCGGGTCCCCATCTGCTGCAGGCTGATGGTCTTCGTCAGGCGACAGCCAGTCCGCAGGGACTGGCTGTGTCCGGCCTCAGCTCCCAAGCCGGTCCGCATCCAAGGGCCGCACAGGGGACCTGTAAGGGGCGTTGGGAATTGCCCGACATACCCGTCAAACAAGGGGCTCTCGTGAGCGCGCTCGACGACTGGCGCATCACGGTCGAGCCGTACTACGCGCCGCAGGGCGATGAAGTCACGCTGTTCGAGGCCGCGTATCGCGCGCGCCTGCCGGTGATGGTCAAGGGGCCCACCGGCTGCGGCAAGTCGCGCTTCATCGAGTACATGGCCTGGAAGCTCGGCCGGCCGCTCGTCACCGTCGCCTGCAACGAAGACATGACCGCGTCCGATCTGGTCGGCCGCTTCCTGCTCGAGCCCGGCGGCACACGCTGGCAGGACGGGCCGCTCACGATCGCGGCCCGTCACGGTGCGATCTGCTACCTCGACGAGATCGTTGAGGCACGACAGGATACTACCGTCGTCATCCACCCACTCACCGACTACCGCCGCACGCTGCCGCTGGACAAGAAGGGTGAACTGGTGCGTGCGCACCCGGATTTCCAGCTTGTCATCTCGTACAACCCCGGCTACCAAAGCCTGATGAAGGATCTGAAGACCTCGACGCGACAGCGCTTTACCGCGATCGATTTCGACTACCCGCCGGCCGCGCTCGAAGCCGAGATCGTCGTGCGCGAGACCGGCATCGCGAGCGTTCAAGCCAGCGCGCTGGTGCAGGTGGCCGCGGCGGCGCGCCGGCTGAAGGGCCACGGCCTCGACGAGGGCATCTCGACCCGTCTTCTCGTCTACGCCGGCAACCTCGTGCGCCAGGGTGTGGCCCTGCGTGACGCCTGTCGCATGGCGATGGTGCGCCCAATCACGGACGATGCCGATATCCGCGAGACGCTGGACCACGCCATCGACGCCGTGGTGGCGTGACTTCGGGTGCCCGCGACGTGAGTGTGCCGGCCACTCCCTTCGCGACTTACAGCACCACGCCGGGCTTAGTGCGCACCGAACGTCAGCCACTGCGCCACCAGACGCTGCGCGACCGACTCGATTGCCGCTTCGACGCTGTTGACGACGTCTTCGACGATTGCCTCGACGAGGCACAACGCAAGCTGAGTGCGCCTGGCCTCGATGCCTATCTGGAGCATGCAAAGGAACTGGGCAAACTCGGTCGTGGGGTCGAGCCGCTGTTGGTCTTCCTTGAAATCTGGCCGACGGTGGCGGGTCTGGCCGGCGAGGCCTCGCTCGAGCCTTTGGTCCAGGCGACACAAGCCTTTCAGAAGTCGCCCAATGGCCCAGCCATCGTGCCTCTGCTGCAAAGCCTGGGCGCCGTGGCGCGGCGCCTTCGCTCGCCCGCGCTGATGGCGCAGTACTTTGCGCTGGCGGTCCAGTTGATGCAGCGCACCAGCATCTCGATTCACGGGGGCCACGCCACTGAGCCCAGCCCCAGCCTGCCGACCTTCCTGCGGCAGGCGCCGGCGCTGCTCGGCATGGTGCCGCTCGATGGCTTGCGGCGCTGGGTGTCCGAAGGCATTCGCCTGCACGGCCAGCACCCGCAGCGACAGATCGATTTCTTCGGGCTGGCCACGCCTGACAGCCGTGCGCTGTTGCAACGCGAGCGCCACGGCACCCTGCTGGTCGACGTCGAGCGGCGGCTGGATCTGACGCTGCGCTGCCTGTGGGGCGAGCATGTCGCACTGATCCCATACCCAGTGAGTGCGGATGAGAACAGCGAGGCGGCAATGATCACGCTGCCCTACGCGCAGCCGGACGGGTTTCGGCTTCCCGAGGTGCTGGACGATTGGCATGGTTCGCAGCCGGCGTCCGGCCGCGCGAAGCTGGCTGAAACTCGTGTGGAGGGTGGCGGTACCCCGCACCCGGGGGCTCGACTCAGCGGGCTAGAGCGTTATCGCGCCATCCTTGCCCACCTGGCGGCGCACCGGCGCTGGAGCCGACCCCAGGTGGCCGACAATCTGAGCCCGCTGCAGCGCCTGGCCGTGGAGTGTTTCGAGGACTGCCGCATCGACCACCTGGTGCTGCGCTGCTACCCGGGATTGCGCCATGCTTTGCTCGAGCTACACCCGGCGCCTGCCGAGGACGCCTGCGACCCGCAGCGCGAGGCCTGCCTGCGGCACCGGCTAGTGTGTCTGTCGCGCGCCCTGCTCGATGTGGCGCACACCTACCTCAACCCGGTGTTGCTGGAGTTCCGCGGGCGCTTTCACGAGCTGCTGCGCGAGGGCGAATCGTCCACCCAGGACATGGCAGCCCTGGCCCTCCAATGGGCTGCACGCACGCGGCGCCAAAGTGACCAGCAGGCCAAAATGCGCTTCGTCGACACGGTGGTGAACTACCGCGACGACAACCGCCACCTGTGGGTCTTCATCGAGGCCGGGGATGAGGAGCAGTCATTCGACGATCGACGCTCGAACAGCACCATCGATGATTCGGCGCTGCCGCCGCGCCACTACCCCGAATGGGACGAGGCCACGCGCTGTTACCGGCCCGATTGGGTAAGCGTCTATGACACGTTGCAGCCCGCGGGCGATCCGGCCGACATCGACACACTGCTCGCCCGCCACGCGCCCGTGGCCAAGCACCTGAAGCGCCTGCTCGACCTGCTCAAGCCGCAGGACCGCACGCGGCTGCGCTACCAGGAGGAGGGCACCGAACTCGACCTCGATGTGGCCGTGCGCGCGATTACCGACTGGCGCGCCGGCGCACAGCCGGACCCGCGCATTCACATGAGCACGCGCACCGACGGGCGTGACATCGCCGTGCTGCTGCTGGTGGATCTTTCGGCCTCGGTCAACGATGCCGTGGCCGGCACGGACGAGACCGTGCTCAGTGTCAGTCGCGCCGCGGTGGCGCTGCTGGCCTGGGCCATCAGCCAGTTGGGCGATCAGCTTGCCATCGCGGGCTTCCACTCCAATACCCGGCACGAGGTACGCTACCTGCACATCAAGGGCTTTGCCGAGCCCTGGGACGACGCTCCGAAGGCGCGCCTGGCGGCGACCCTTGGCGCTTATTCCACCCGCATGGGTGCGGCGCTGCGTCATGCGGGTCATCTGATGAGCGGCCGTCAGGCCGACAAGAAGCTGCTGCTCGTGCTCACCGACGGCCAGCCGGCCGACGTGGACGTGAGCGATCCGCAGCACCTCCACACCGATGCCGCACACGCCGTGCGCGAACTCGATGCCATGGGCCTGCGAACGCACTGCATCAGTCTCGACGCAAAGGCCGACGACTACGTCGGACGCATCTTCGGCACTCGCTGGACCGTGATCGACCACGTCGAGCAATTGCCACGCCGGTTGCCAGAGCTGTTCCTGTCGCTCACGCGATGATGCGCATCGGCAACCGTTGTTCGCCATCGTGGCGCGGTCGACACGACCCGGCGTGGGCTATCGATTCCCGCTCTTCGGGTGCAGTGGCCACCTCGTCGTCGGCGTCCGTCAGCGCCACCAGCAAGCGCCGGCGTGCACGAGAAAGTATTCGCCGCCCTGGAGCGAGACAGGCCGTGCGGCCTTGGCGGTCGTGAAGCTGTCGGAACAATATGCGTAGGTAGATTTCCTTAAGTCCTACGTAGATTTCCTAAGTCGGGGGAACTAAAAGCGACTTTCTCTGAGCGACGAGATACCCTACAATCGGCAAGGTTAATAGATTGTTATTCGCTCTGATTTTCGACACCGACGTCAACGCTCGCCGATAGCGAACGATAGCGCCGCGTTTAAGAACGGCGTTCAAAAGGGGGTTGAGCCTGGCCATCGCGACTATCACCTCGCCGGTCAACATCGCAGCCGGCCAACGAGCTGCGAGCGGAGCCGACGTGCCCCAAAGCCACTTATTTCGCCACGCCTGAACTGAATCGACAACTCGGAAGACCACCATGCCGCAATCCCACCGATCCACCCTGACGCATTACCTGAACGAACAGCGTCGGCGCTTTCCAGCCGCAAGCGGCGACTTCAACGCGCTGATCCTGGACGCGGCGGTGGCGTGCAAGGAGATCGCCCGCGCCGTGGCCTACGGTGAACTGGGTGTCGGGGCGGGCCAGCAGGGCGGCAACGTCAACGTGCAGGGCGAAACCCAGAAGCCGCTGGACGTCATCAGCAACCAGGTCTTCACCAGCACCAACGAATCGGGCGGCTGTTGCGCCGGATTGGCCTCGGAGGAAATGGACGAGCCCCACCAGATTCCGCCACAACACTCGCGTGGCAAGTACCTGCTGGTGTTCGACCCGCTGGACGGCTCCAGCAACATCGACGTCAATGTCTCGGTGGGCAGCATCTTCAGCGTGCTACGCGCGCCGCGGGACGTGGTCGACAGCGGTCGCGATGTGACCGAAGCCGACTTCCTGCAAGCGGGCTCCAGCCAGGTGGCCGCCGGCTATGCGCTGTATGGGCCGACCACAATGCTGGTGTTGTCCGTCGGCAACGGCGTGGCCGCCTTCACACTCGATCCGGGCCTGGGCGAATTCATGCTGACGCATGCGCACGTCCAGGTCCCGGCCGATACGCAGGAGTTCGCGATCAACGCATCCAACGCCCGCTTCTGGGAAGCACCGGTGAAGCGCTACGTCGACGAATGCCTGGCCGGCAAGACCGGCCCGCGCGGCAAGGACTTCAACATGCGCTGGATCGCCTCGATGGTGGCCGAAGCGCACCGCATCCTGATGCGCGGCGGCGTCTTCCTGTACCCGCGCGACACGAAGGATCCGTCCAAGCCGGGCCGTCTGCGCCTGCTGTACGAGGCCAACCCGATCGGATTCATCATGGAGCAGGCCGGCGGCCGCGCCAGCACCGGCCGCGTGGCCGTGCTCGAGGTGCAGCCCGCAGCGCTGCACCAGCGCATCGGTCTGGTGTTCGGCTCGAAGAACGAAGTCGAACGAATCGAGCGCTACCACACCGAGCTCACCCAGGTCGAATTCGACAGCCCGCTGTTCGGCACGCGCAGCTTGTTCCGCAGTTGAGAGATTCCCTTCCTTGAGGACGCACCATGTCTGAACACCATCCCATCATCGCCATCACCGGCTCCTCCGGCGCGGGAACGACCTCGGTCACGCGCACGTTCCAGAACATTTTCCGGCGCGAGGGTGTCAAATCCGCCGTCATCGAGGGCGACAGCTTTCACCGGTTCGACCGCAACGAGATGAAGCTGCGCCAGGCCGAGGCCGAGCGTACGGGCAACAAGAACTTCAGCCACTTCAGCGCCGAGAACAACTTGTTCCCGGAACTGGAAGCCCTGTTTCGCGACTACGCGGCCACCGGAGTCGGTCGGCGCCGCAAGTATCTGCACGATGCCCAAGAGGCCGCACCGTACAAACAAGCGCCTGGAACCTTCACGGACTGGGAGGAACTGCCCAAGGGCACGGACCTGCTGTTCTACGAGGGCTTGCACGGCGCGGTGGTGACACCGGAGGTGAACGTCGCCAAGCATCCCGACCTGCTGATCGGCGTCGTGCCGGTCATCAACCTGGAGTGGATCCAGAAGCTCTACCGCGACAAGACGCAACGCGGCTACAGCACCGAAGCGGTGACCGACACGATCCTGCGCCGCATGCCCGACTACGTGAACTACATCTGCCCGCAGTTCGCGCACACCCATGTCAACTTCCAGCGCGTGCCGGTAGTCGACACGTCCAACCCGTTCATCGCCCGCGATATTCCGTCGGCCGACGAAAGCATGGTGGTCATTCGCTTCGCCAATCCAAAGGGCATCGAGTTTCCGTACCTGCTCAACATGATCCACGACTCGTGGATGTCGCGCGCCAACACAGTGGTCGTGCCGGGCGGAAAGATGGAGTTGGCGATGCAACTGATCTTCACGCCCTTCGTCTGGCGAATGATGGAGCGCCGCAAGGCGGCCACCCTCGGTGCGCGCTGAGCGCCGAACGGTTACCCCTGGCACCCCTGTGAAGCCTGTTCTACCAACCTCGCGGAGACGGCGATGAGTTCCTCCTCTACCGAGCGTGTGCTGCGAGCCGACAACAGCCAGCGCAACGAGATGGCCGTTGCCCTGTGGCACGGCAACCTGCGCCACAACCCGGCAAACCCAATGTGGGCCGACCGCGACCCCTCCGACGTGGCGGCCGTGAGCCAGGCGATCGCCATGGCGAAGGAGAGCAGCGACGGGCCGACCCTGATCGTGTGCCGCACAACTATCGGCAAAGGATCGCCGGGCCGCGCCGGGACCGCCAAGGCGTACGGCGAGCCGATGGGTGCGGACCAGATCCGGCACGCGCGCGAAGCCATCGGCTGGCCCCATGGGCCGTCCGAGGTGCCCGCAGAACTGCGAGCGCGCTGGGACGCGCACGTGCTCGCAAACCGACCCGGCCCGGAGGGCCTCACCGCCGCGCCATCTCTTCACCTTCATCGCCTCGGAGTGTCCACATGACCATCAAGATCGGAATCAACGGCTTCGGTCGCATCGGGCGCATGGTGTTCCGTGCCGCTGTTCAGAACTTCAAGGACATCGAGGTCGCCGGCATCAACGACCTGCTCGACCCAGACTACCTTACCTACATGCTGAAGTACGACTCGGTGCACGGTCGCTTCAAGGGCGAGGTGGCGGTCGACGGCAACACTCTGATCGTGGGCGGCAGGAAGATTCGCCTGACCGCAGTGAAGGACCCGGCTGAACTGAACTGGGGAGCGATCGGCGCCGACATCGTGGTCGAGTCCACGGGACTGTTCCTCACCAAGGAGACGGCGGGCAAGCACTTGGCAGCGGGCGCCAAGAAGGTGGTCATATGCGCGCCGTCGAAGGATGACATGCCGATGTTCGTCTACGGCGTCAACCACAAGACCTACGCCGGACAGGCCATCATCAGCAATGCGTCGTGCACGACCAACTGCCTTGCGCCCGTCGCCAAGGTGCTGAACGACAGCTTCGGCATCAAGCGTGGCCTGATGACCACGGTGCACGCCGCCACGGCGACGCAGAAGACCGTCGACGGCCCGAGCAACAAGGACTGGCGCGGCGGCCGCGGCATCCTCGAGAACATCATCCCGTCCAGCACCGGCGCTGCCAAGGCCGTGGGCGTCGTGATCCCCGAGTTGAACAAGAAGCTCACCGGCATGGCCTTCCGCGTGCCGACCTCGGACGTGTCGGTGGTCGATCTCACCGTCGAGCTGCTTAAGGAAGCCAGTTACGATGACATCTGCAAGGCCATGAAAGCCGCCTCCGTGGGTTCGATGAAGGGCGTGCTCGGCTACACCGAGGACAAGGTGGTGTCGACCGACTTCCGCGGCGAGGCCATGACCTCGGTGTTCGATGCAGACGCCGGCATCGCGCTGGACAAGACCTTCGTCAAGGTCGTCGCCTGGTACGACAACGAGTGGGGCTACTCGAACAAGGTGCTCGAGATGGCGCGCGTTGTGAGTCGCTGAAGCAAGCGCGAGGAACCAGACCATGAAAGTGCTCCGGTTTACCGATGTGGTGAGCAACGGCTTGGCGGCGGGCAAGCGCGTATTTATCCGCGCCGACCTGAACGTGCCGCAGGACCATTCCGCCGCGGGTGGCGGCCGCATCACCGAGGACACCCGCATCCGCGCCTCGGTGCCGTGCATCCGGATGGCGCTCGATGCGGGCGCCGCCGTGATGGTCACCTCGCACCTGGGGCGCCCGACCGAAGGCGAATTCAAGCCCGAGGATTCGCTTCAGCCCGTGGCGCGGCGTCTCGCCGAACTGCTCGGCCGCGACGTGCCGCTGGTGTCGAATTGGGTGGACGGCGTCGATGTGAAGCCCGGCCAGGTGGTGCTGCTCGAAAACTGTCGCCTGAACAAGGGCGAGAAGAAGAACGACGAAGTACTGGCACGGAAGATGGCCGCGCTGTGCGACATCTTCGTGCACGACGCCTTCGGCACCGCGCATCGCGCCGAGGCTAGCACCTATGGCATTGCTCAATTCGCTCCGCTGGCATGCGCCGGGCCGCTGCTGGCCGCGGAGATCGATGCGATCACGAAGGCGCTCAGCGCACCGAAGCGCCCGCTCGTGGCCATCGTCGCGGGCAGCAAAGTCAGCACCAAGCTCACGATCCTGCGCAGCCTGTCGGCCAAGGTCGATGGCCTGATCGTGGGCGGCGGCATCGCCAACACCTTCATGCTGGCCGCGGGCCTTTCGATCGGCAAGAGCCTGGCCGAGCCCGGTCTGATCAACGACGCCAAGGCCGTGATCGAGGCGATGCGGGCGCGTGGCGCTGAGGTGCCTATTCCCGTTGACGTGGTCACCGCCAAGACCTTCGCCGCCGATGCACCGGCCACCGTCAAGGCTGCCACCGAGGTGGCCGACGACGACCTGATCCTCGACATCGGCCCGAAGACAGCGGCCCAACTGGCCGAAAAGCTCAAAGCTGCCGGAACGATCGTCTGGAATGGTCCGGTGGGCGTGTTCGAATTCGACGCCTTTGCGCACGGCACCGAGACACTGGCGCGCGCGATCGCCGACAGCAGCGCCTTCAGCATTGCCGGTGGCGGCGACACGCTGGCGGCGATTGCGAAGTACGGCATCGAAAAGGATGTCGGCTACATCTCCACCGGCGGCGGCGCCTTCCTCGAGATACTCGAGGGCAAGACCTTGCCCGCGTTGCAGATCCTGGCGCAGCGCGCCAGACCCTAAATGCCTGAAACGAGAGACCTACCATGCCCCTGATCTCATTGCGCCAATTACTCGACCACGCTGCCGAACACGACTACGGCGTGCCCGCCTTCAACGTCAACAATATGGAGCAAATCCAGGCCATCCTACAGGCCGCCGAAGCCTGCGATGCGCCGGTGATCCTGCAGGCCAGCGCCGGCGCGCGCAAGTACGCCGGCGAGCCATTCCTGCGGAAGATGGTCGAGGCCGCGCTGGAGCAGTATCCGGCGCTGCCGATCTGCCTGCACCAGGACCATGGCGGCTCTGCTTCGGTGTGCCTGCAGGCGATCCGCAGCGGATTCTCAAGTGTCATGATGGACGGCTCGCTGATGGAAGACCAGAAGACGCCGTCAAGCTACGACTACAACGTGGCCGTCACGCGCCGCGTCGTGGAGATGTCGCATGCGGTAGGAGTCAGCGTCGAAGGCGAACTCGGTTGCCTGGGCTCGCTCGAGACCGGCACGGCCGGTGACGAAGACGGTGTCGGCGCTGAGGGCACGCTGGACCACTCGCAGTTGCTGACCGACCCCGACCAGGCCGCGGATTTTGTGCTGCGTACCGGCGTCGATGCGCTGGCGATCGCCATCGGCACCAGCCACGGCGCCTACAAGTTCAGCCGCCAGCCCACTGGTGACATCCTGGACATCGCCCGGATTGCCGCCATCCATGCGCGTATCCCGAAGACCCATCTGGTGATGCACGGCAGTTCCAGCGTGCCGCAGGAATGGCTGGAGACCATTCGTGAGTTCGGTGGTGACATCAAGGAGACCTACGGGGTTCCGGTCGCAGAGATCCAGCGCGGCATCAAGAGCGGCGTGCGCAAGATCAACATCGACACCGACATCCGCCTGGCGATGACCGGCGCGATGCGCAAGGTGATGTTCCAGAAGCCCGATGAGTTCGATCCGCGCGCGTTCCTGAAAGCCGCCACTGCCGCTGCGCGCGACGTGGTCAAGGCACGCTTTCAAGCCTTTGGCTGCGCGGGCCAGGCCTCGAAGATCAAGGTACTGCCGCTCGCGGTGATGGCGCAAACCTACCTGCGCCAGGACGTCTCATTGCGGCAGGCTGTCTGATACTCCACGGAGCCGTCGCATGCGCCAACCTACGATCATCGCGCCCAGCATTCTGTCGGCCAACTTCGCCCGTCTGGGCGACGACGTGGCCAAGGTAGTGTCGGCCGGCGCGGACTGGATTCATTTCGACGTGATGGACAACCACTACGTACCCAACCTCACGTTCGGCCCAATGGTGTGCGAGGCGCTGCGCCCGTTCAGCGGCGCGGCGATGATGGACGTGCACCTGATGGTCGAGCCGGTCGATGCGCTGGTGCCGGCTTTCGCCAAGGCCGGTGCCGGCCTGATTAGCTTCCATCCGGAGGCGAGCCGGCATGTCGATCGCACGCTGGCGATGATCCGGGAGCAGGGCTGCAAGACCGGGTTGGTGTTCAACCCTGCCACGCCACTGCAATGGCTCGACCACGTGATGGACAAGCTCGACCTGGTGATGCTCATGTCGGTGAACCCAGGCTTCGGCGGTCAGAGCTTCATCGCCTCGACGCTGCCCAAGCTGCGCGAGGCGCGCCAGCGCTTTGACTCCTATGCCCGCGAGACAGGGCGCCACATCCGGCTCGAGGTCGATGGTGGCGTCAAAACCGACAACATCGGGACAATCGCGGCAGCCGGGGCCGATACCTTCGTCGCCGGGTCCGCTGTGTTCGGCAGCCCGGACTGGGGCGCCACGATCGCCGCACTTCGCGCGGCAACCATGTGAAGAGTCGGCATCTCACGGTGAGTTCGAACGTACCGTTTCGGGCGGACAATCTAGCTCGCTGTCCGACCAGTGATGGCCGATCTCACCAGTTCACCGCCAGCTCGCCGCCCTAGCGACGCGTACGCCCGTGTTGGACCCGTAGCAGCCGGTCGACTATGATTTTTCGCTACCCGAAACCAGCCGTTCGCCATATTCTGCAATCGAAGCCGACCGCAGGCTGGATCTAAAGCAGAAATTCAGAAGTATTGGAGTGGACGCCTACTACACTCGTTTAATCAGTTTAAGGGCTTCGAAAAGATTTGGGATCACCGCATCCACATCCAAACGGTCCACAGGTTCGCCGTGGTTATAACCATAAGGGACGCAGAATACCGGGCAACCCGCAGATCGTGCAGCCAGTGCATCGTTGAGCGAATCGCCGATTAATAGCACCTGTTCTACCGGCACACCAAAAAATTTGGCGGCATGCAACAACGGCATGGGATGCGGCTTTTTCTCCGGCAGCGAATCACCGGACAGCACGGTTTCGAAATAATGCGCGAGGCCGATGCCTTTCAGCAGCGGCTCGGTGTAGCGCGCTACCTTGTTGGTGATGCAACCCAACTTGAAACCCGCCGCCTTCAGCGCATCCAGCCCTTGCACGACGCCCTCAAACAGTTTGCTTTGCAGCAAAAGCTCGGTGTAATGTTTTTCGAATATGGGCAACGCCTTGTCGTATAAGGCGGTATCCGGCTCGGCATGCATGTCGCCTGTCAGCGCACGCTTCACCAGCCACGAGATGCCGTTTCCGATGTAGCTCATCAGCAAATCTTGCGACACGGCAGGACGGCCCATGTCGCGCAACATCTGGTTCGCCGCTTCCGCCAATTCCGGCGCGGTATCGATTAGCGTACCATCCAGATCAATAAGAATCGCTGAGATACCTAAGGGAAAATGCAGTTGCGCCATTTTTTCGATCCAATTTTAATTTGAGTGAGTAACTCTACCTCTTTGACCGTGTGCTTCGCGGCGGAAATTGCCGCGACAGTATTACCGATTTGTATTTACTGAAGAAACAAACGATATTTTCTAAACGATACGTATACCGATACCATGAGCATCAAAGCCATCATATTTGACGTGGACGGCACACTGGCCGATACTGAAGATGCGCACCGTATCGCCTTCAACAAGGCCTTCGCGGAAAATCGTTTGTCTTGGAACTGGGATGTAGCACTGTACGACAAGCTGCTCAAGGTGACAGGTGGCAAGGAGCGCATCAAGTATTTTGTCGAGAGCTTTCTGCCGTCCTTTGCAAAGCGCGCAGACTACGACGGTTTCGTCAAGCACTTGCATCTGGTCAAGACTGGGTATTACACCGCCATGCTGGCGGACGGACACATCCCCCTGCGCCCCGGCATCAAACAGCTAATCGATGATGCGCGCGCGGGCAATATCCAACTCGCCATCTCCACCACCACCTCGCCGGAAAACATCGCTGCACTGCTCGAAGTAGGGCTGGGCAGGGATTGGCAAAGCTATTTTTCCAGCGTCGGATGTGGCGACATCGTGCCGCACAAGAAACCCGCACCGGACATTTACCATTGGGTGCTGAATGACCTCGGCCTCGCCCCAGGTGATTGCATTGCGCTGGAAGATTCCAATAACGGCCTGCGCTCCAGCCTCGCCGCGGGCATCAAGACTTACATCACCATCAATCATTACACCCGCAATCAGGATTTCAGCGGAGCGGCAGCAGTGTTCGACGACCTTGGCGACCTAGATGCGTTTTACAAGGCGACCGGCTTGCTACTTACCAAATAGCCCATACGCGTAAAATCTTTTTGGCTGCGGCGGATTCAAGAACCAACGGCGACAGTTATGCGTAAGTGGTTTTTCACTGCCCGACAACGGACCATCGCGAACGGCAGTAATTGGCCGATAGCACCAATTCCGGGTTCAACTGTTGATTTCAATATTTTGTGTCAGTGAATTCGCCGAAATGGGGGATTGACGGCTTTGGCCGGACATCGATCCAGCGATGACGGCGGTAAAGAAAACACTTGTGGTAAAGTGTTTCTATCACGATTGAGGCCTTTGTGTTTTATCAGTTCATGAATTATTGAGGCTAGATCTGCATGACACTCAAGACCACAGCCGAGCTCGATCGATCAAATATCGAGGCGCTGCTCGACGCGCGCCACGTCGACCCCTTTGCAGTGCTGGGTCCACACAAAGTGTCGGGCCGTACGGTCTTGCGGGCCCTGGTCCCGCGCGCTGAAAGGCTCGAGGTATTGGATTCCGCCGAAGGTACCGTCATCGCGACCCTGGCCCGGATTGACCCGGCCGGATTTTTTGAAGGCGTCATTCCGGGGAAACCCGAGTGGTTCGCCTACCGACTACGGGCTGCCAATGCCGCAGGCGCGTGGGAATTTGACGACCCGTACCGGTTCGGCCCGGTGTTCGGCGAACTCGACGATTACCTGATCGGGGAGGGTACGCACCGCCAACTCTGGGAGAAGCTGGGTTCTCACGTGATCGAGCACACCGGCGTAACGGGTGCGCACTTCGCCGTCTGGGCACCCAATGCGATGCGCGTGTCCGTCGTCGGCGACTTCAATGAATGGGACGGTCGTCGTCACCCGATGCGCAGGCGCACGCATACCGGCGTGTGGGAGATCTTCATTCCCGGCCTCGGCGAGGGAACGCTCTATAAGTATGAGCTACGAGCGGCGGACGGCACGGTGCTACCGCTGAAAGCCGATCCGCTGGGCACCGGCGCGGAGTTGCGGCCCCAAAACGCCTCGGTCATCCGCCGAGTAGACGATTTCACGTGGACCGATGATGCCTGGCTTGCGAGGCGCGCGGCGGCTCAATCCGTGCGGTCGCCAATCAGTATTTACGAGGTACATTTAGCCTCCTGGCGGCGCGGCGACGGGGAACGCTTCCTGACGTATGACGAACTCGCCGAGCAGCTCATTCCCTACGCCGTCGAGATGGGTTTCAGTCATCTCGAGCTGCTGCCCATAAGCGAGCATCCATTCGACGGCTCGTGGGGTTACCAGCCAATCGGTCTCTTCTCGCCGACCAGCCGTCACGGACAACCGCGCGACTTCGCTCGCTTTATCGATCGCTGTCATGGCGCCGGACTCGGCGTGCTTCTCGATTGGGTGCCGGGACATTTCCCGACGGACGCTCACGGTCTCGGGCGCTTCGACGGGACCTGCCTGTACGAGCACGACGATCCACGCCAGGGCTTTCACCAGGACTGGAGTACACTGATCTACAACTTCGGGCGCACTGAAGTTGTGAACTATCTCTTGGCCAATGCGCTGTTCTGGCTCGATCGCTACCGGATCGACGGTTTGCGTGTCGATGCCGTGGCATCGATGTTGTATCTAGACTACTCGCGCAAGGCAGACGAGTGGATCCCCAATAAGCACGGCGGTCGGGAGAATCTTGAGGCGATGCAATTTCTGCGGGTCATGAATGAGCGCGCCTATGGCGATTATCCGGGAATCATGACGATCGCCGAGGAATCGACTGCGTGGCCGGGCGTATCGCGCCCGACCTGGCTCGGAGGTCTCGGCTTTGGTTTCAAGTGGAACATGGGCTGGATGCACGACACGCTCGCCTACATGAAACAGGAGCCTGTGCATCGGCGTTGGCATCACCATCAGATGACGTTCGGGATGCTTTACGCGTCGACCGAGAATTTCGTGCTGCCGTTGAGTCACGACGAGGTGGTGCACGGCAAAGGATCGATCCTCGAACGGATGCCGGGCGATGCGTGGCAGAAATTCGCCAACTTGCGCGCCTACTACGGGTTCATGTGGGGCCAACCGGGCAAGAAACTCCTATTCATGGGACAGGAGTTTGCGCAAGGCGCCGAGTGGAATTACCAGGTTTCGCTCGATTGGCATCTGCTGGACGTTCATTGGCACCGTGGCGTGCAGCGCCTCGTCCGCGACCTGAACCATCTCTATCGCGAGTTGTCGGCGCTGCACGAATTGGACTGTGATCCCTCCGGATTCGAATGGATAGAGTCCGATGACGGCGAGCACTCAGTCTACGCGTGGCTGCGTCGCGGCGCGGATAGCCGATCGTGCGTTCTTGTGGTGTGTAACTTCACGCCCGTGCCCCGGCACCAATACCGGCTGGGCTTGCCCTACGGCGGCGCGTGGACCGAACGGCTCAATACCGATGCGACGGATTACGGTGGTTCGGGAATGGGGAATCGCGGCACGATTTCGGCGCGAGCGGAACCGTACCGCGGGAAGCCGTTCTGCGCGGATATTTCGCTGCCACCCCTGGCCACCCTGTTTCTACAGTGTGTAGTCAATTAACTGAATCTCGGCACGACACGTAAAAATATGTAATTTTCGGGAGACAACTCATGCAAACGCGAGAACGTGTTGGTTCAATGGCGCGACACACGATGGCCTACGTGCTCGCTGGCGGACGGGGCTCGCGACTCATGGAATTGACGGACAAACGTGCCAAGCCGGCCGTCTACTTCGCCGGCAAGAGCCGGGTCATTGATTTCGCATTATCGAACGCGCTCAATTCGGGCATTCGTCACATCGGTGTCGCGACTCAGTATAAGGCCCACTCCCTGATCAGGCACCTGCAACGGGGTTGGAATTTTTTCCGCGCCGAGCGCAATGAGAGTTTCGACATTCTGCCAGCCAGCCAGCGTCTCTCGGAGACCCAGTGGTACGTGGGTACCGCGGACGCCGTGTACCAGAACATCGACATAATTGCCGACTACGCACCCGAATACATGATCGTGCTGGCTGGTGATCACATCTACAAGATGGATTACGAAATCATGCTCCAGCAACACGCTAATAGCGGGGCCGATGTCACAGTCGGCTGCATTGAAGTGCCGCGGCTGGAGGCGAGCGCGTTTGGCGTGATGCACGTGGATGCTTCCGCACGGATCCTCAGTTTCCTGGAGAAGCCTGCCGATCCGCCCGCGATGCCTGACAAGCCAGACACGGCGCTGGCGAGCATGGGAATCTACGTTTTTAAGACCTCGTTTTTGATCGAAGCCCTACAACGTGATGCCGCCGACCCAAAGTCGAGGCGCGACTTTGGCAAAGATATCATTCCCTATATCGTTCAGCACGGCACGGCGATTGCGCATCCTTTCGGCAAGTCCTGTGTGAAGAGCGATGCCGAGGCGGAGGCTTACTGGCGCGACGTCGGGACGGTCGATTCCTTCTGGGAGGCCAACATCGAGCTCACCGACGTGATTCCAGCGCTCGATCTCTATGACATAAACTGGCCGATCTGGACCTACGGGGAGATCACCGCCCCAGCAAAGTTTGTACACCGGGAAGCTGGCAGGCGCGGAACCGCGGAAGGATCGCTTGTTTCGGGTGGCTGTGTAATTTCGGGGGCCGCTGTTAATCGCTCCCTGCTCTTTACCGGCGTGCGTGTGCATTCCTACACTTCGCTGGAGGGCGCAGTGATACTTCCCTACGTCGACGTGGGTAGAAACTGCCGCCTAGAAAACGTAATCGTCGATCGCGGGGTCCGAATTCCAGCCGGCCTCGTCGTCGGCGAGGATCCAGACTTGGACGCGAGGCGGTTTCGGCGCACCGACAAGGGGATCTGTCTCATCACGCAACCGATGATCGATAGAATGGCCATGAACGTTCAGCCGGTAACGTGACTGCACTCAAAGTTCTGGTGGTAGCCTCCGAGCTGTACCCGCTCATAAAAACGGGCGGGCTTGCCGATGTGGCCGGCGCGCTGCCGAATGCTCTGGCAGGGGAGGGCGTTCAGTAATTCTTGCGTGCCGGCATGCAGAGGGATGTCGCGAGTCTTGTTGCCTTTGTCGTGGACCCGCAGATGCTGGACGCCGCGGAGGGGATGGGTGTCTTTAATTTTCAGTTGACACAATTCTTCGCGTCGCAATCCGTGATTTGGAAGAGTGGCCACCGCGCTCGGTCGCGCAGTCCTTTGAGGGTCTTCTCGGGCGGCTGGTTCATCAGTTGACAGGCATACAACGGCCACGCGGATTGTGCAGTATTGTCGCTTTCAGCGGATCGTGTCAGTAAATGTCAGCGGCACCGAACCTGGCATGAGCCATTGACTCAGGTCCACCCACCGATCGGCGACGTAGTCAGTGCGCCAGGCGTCCATGCGGGCGTGCGACCGCGCAGAAAATGTTGTTGTCGATCGCGGGGATCGCGGCGTAGCTTGGTGGCCGGATGGCCCTGCGCCATCTATGCGTAAGCCCACCACAGCGCGCGCTGCCACTCGCCATCGCTGCGTTCGTGTACCAGCTCCATACGCCGGTTGAGTTCGGACTCGACGACCGACGGTTGCGCACGCAAGTCCTCTAATCGCACGCGCAGAGGTGCGCCGGTAGCGAGGTCTCGAGC
>CABEDP010000042.1_pt1 | contig 21364 bp, 20 predicted proteins | sample 3423091 | NCBI WGS metagenome assembly CABEDP01 (sample SAMEA5534331, study PRJEB31848) | metagenome | biome: tundra; feature: field; material: soil | place: USA | collected 2013-05 | depth 0.15 m | reverse complement strand
AAGCGGTCCGCGAGTGGGATGCACCCAGCGTATCAACGCTTCGGCGCCAACAATCGCTCTCGTCTCGAGACAGATCTTTGGCTGGTAGTGCAGCGTCAATTCATGCCGTTCCAAGGCGCGACGCAGACTCTCCTCGATGGATTGCCGTTCTACTGCGCGGGCATTCATCGCCGGCTTGAAAAACCGGAAGCGCTGACGCCCGTTTTCCTTCGCTTGATACATCGCCGTGTCCGCGTTTTTTATGAGCGTCTCGGCATTCAGGCCGTCCTCAGGATAGGCGCTCACGCCAATGCTGGTAGTGATGTGAAGCTCGTGCTCGTCGATGGAATGAGCTTTCGCGACTGCAGCAAGTATTCTGGTAGCCATGGCGGCGGCAGCTTCCGGTTCTTGTAACTCTGAAAGGAGCACGACGAACTCATCGCCTCCCTGCCGGCTGACCGTACCTGCGTCACGCACGCAATGCACGAGGCATTTTGCGACGGATTGTAGAAGTTTGTCGCCGATTGGATGTCCCAGGGAATCGTTGATGTGTTTGAAGCCATCCAGATCCAGGACCAGCACCGCCACTTGGCTCATCCTTCGCTGCGCCATAATAATCGCCTGGCCGATCCGATCGTTCAGAAGCATACGATTGGGCAGCCCGGTCAGAAAGTCGTGCTGGGCCGAATGGGCTATCTGTAGCGCCATCGCTCGGACCGCACTCACGTCGCGGAAAACGATGACCACCCCGATCGCCTGCCCTTCACGGTTGTGAATGGCTGCAATGGACTCTTCAATGGGAATCGTGATTCCGTCGCGCCGGATCAGGACGCAGCTCGATGGCAGGTTCATGGCCCGAATCTGCAGAATTGCCACTGCCGCCGTCGTTTCAGTGGGTTCACCACTGGTACTGTCCCGGGTTCGGAACACTTCGACCAGGGGGCGGCCTATCGCTTCCTGCAATGACCAGCCCGTGGTTTTTTCAGCGACCAGATTTAGGAAAGTGATATTTCCCAAGATGTCCGCGCAGACGACACCGTCACCAATGCAACTGAGCGTGACCTGAGCGCGTTGCTTTTCCACGAACAGCGCCTCTTCCATGATTTTGCGCTCGATCGCATAGCGCAAGGCCCTAACCAGCCCGCGCGCCTCAATTTGGCCCTTGATGAGGTAGTCCTGCGCACCTTCTTGCAACGCTTGAGCGGCTAACGATTCGTCGTCCAAACCCGTCAGCACGATCAGAGGGACGCGGGGCGCCGCTGCCTGGGCCCGCCGAACCGCCGTTAGGCCCCGCGCATCGGGCAATCCCAGGTCGAGTAGGACGACGTCGACTTCACGCTCCGATAGATGCCTCTCGGCATCACGCAGGGACTCCACATGCGTCAGTTCAGTGTCGTGCGAGCCCGCCTCCCGCTCGTTGAACATTTCGCGTAGTAGACGAGCGTCTTCAGGGTCGTCTTCGACCAATAGAAGTTTCTTGATCGCGTTCTTGCTCATGTAATCGATGGCGCACCCGTAAAGTCTGCCAGGGGTGACAATAATATGGAAAATCAAGACCTTCGCGCATACTTCTAGCGCCGTGCGTAGCCATCTGTGCACTGGCTAACATAGGGATTGGATTGACCCAAGTAATCTGAAAACTGTGACGCGCGTCAAATTCACACCCCGCGGCCATCATGCGAACGACATGCGTGCCGACTTCGACCCCGTAACCCCACATCGCAGAATCCATGCCGTAGTCCTGCAATGGCCCTTTGAGGGTGTCCGATGCGGCGCGCGGGTGAATATAGATGCAGGCGTCCAACGCCTCGGCCGCCTCAAGCGCTGGCCAATATTTTGGGTCGTCGAGATATTCGCCGTTGGTGTGCGAATTCAGGATGAACCCATTCAGCTTATCGAGGCTGCTGATCGGGGCCGCGCACGACTTGATCTCCGTGAAGCTCAGCGCACCCTCGCGGCCGCCATTGATCGTGATCCAGCCGGCTTGGAGCTTTCGTGCCAGCTGGTGGGCGGAGCGCAGATCCCTGGTCCATATTTTGGCCGCCAGGCCATACTGGGTGTCGTTCGCCAGAGAGGCGATATGGTCAAGATCACTCGCGTCGGCAAACGCGGTCGCGCCCAACACCGGACCGAATACTTCGTCCCGCATCAAGCTCATTTCGGCGCTTGCACGGATCAGCAACGTCGGTTCGACGAAGTAACCATCGCGGTCGATGCGCTTGCCACCGAGTTCGAGCGTCACGCGCTTCATGTTCACCGCCGCGGCGGCCAGGATGGATTTGCCGACCCTGGTGGATCCGGTGAAGGAGATCTTGTTGACATCCGGATGGTCGGAGCGAGTCGATCGCCATCGCGATGTCGATATGGCGAACGGAGCGGAACGGATTACCGCCGTCGAGACTCTCAAGCCATGCGATGTCGTCCGCATTCGCCTCGACCGCGTCGGCGAGTCTATAAAGCAGCTTTGCTCGTTTCACGGCGCGCAGCTTGGCCCAAAGGGCCTGACGAGAATGCCCGCCTCGCAGCGGGTACCCATTTGCCGCCGATCAGCAAACGGTGGGGCGCTTGAGAAAGGCCGAGGTGGCGACTTCCATTCGGTCGGGTGCGACGTTTGCGTTCATGCGATGCCTCCTGACTAAGGCTGACGAGGTTTATAATGAAACTATGCGTCAGGGTGTCAAAGGGGGATGACGATGCCATGGCTTCCGGTTTGGCGCTTGGCGGGTTCGGCGTCAGTTACCTTAGCGGCCGTGATAGGCGGCAGTACGTTTGGGCACCATCGCTCGCACTGGCCGTCACCACGCCATTGTTGTTGCTCGGCATCACACGCTCAACGATAAACGACGCGATCTGGCTGATCCTCGCCGGTCACTTCACTCTGTTCGTCTACTTCACCCCTACACTGGCACTGGCGCAAAACATGGTCGGCGCCAGCATGCGGGCATCATGCGGGCCATCGGCGTGTTTTCGATCCTCTATCATCTGGGCCGCGGGGCATTTTCTGATGGCCGCGCGGCAACTCGAACGGGATCTGGACCAGCATTATGAGGTTGCGAGTCCCCCAGGATTGGCCGAAGCACCATAGAATTGGCCACCGGCGCAGACCCTCGGCAGGAACAATCCATGATTCGCTCGAGCTCGGATCTGATTTTTGGCGGACTGCTGGCGATCGTTTGCTGGCAGACGGCCACCGCGCAAATTCCAACGGAGGCTGGGGCCCAGAAATCGGGTATCGACACGCAATATTTCGATCCCCATGTCCGCCCTCAGGACGATTTTTACCAATACGTCAATGGCAAGTGGCTAGCCACGATCGACATTCCGGCCGATAGGCCTGCCTATGGCACCGCCTCCAAGCTCTATGACGACTCCCAGAGACAGCTCAGGGAAATCATTGAAGCGGCCGCCAAGGACGCCGATGCCTCGCCGGGCAGCGACGAATCGAGGATTGGAACGCTCTACAATAGCTTTCTCGACGAGCCCAGGATCGAACGGCTAGGCAGCAAGCCGCTAGCCGGGGAGTTCGCGGGGATCGGGGCGATCAAGAGCAAGCGGGACATCCCCGCGCTGATCGCACACCTGCAGCAGCTTGGCGTCACCGTTCCTTACGGTCTGTCCGTGCATTTGGACAGTAGGGATGCGACCCGGTACGTATTTGACATCCAGCAGGATGGCTTGGGTCTGCCGGATCGAGACTACTACCTAAGAGATGACGCCACGACGCTGCGCCTGATCCGCCAAAAATATCAAGTGCATATTGCGGCCGCGTTGGAAAAGCTCGGCGATCACAACGCTGCGCAGGAAGCGGCCGCCATCGTGGCTCTAGAAACCGAGCTGGCGCAGGCACAGTGGACCAAGGCCGAAAACCGCGATCCGGCAAAAACATACAACAAGGCCGACATTGCCAGTCTCGGATCGATCTCGGTCGGCTACGACTGGCACCGCTACCTAGTCGCTGCGGGCATAGACGGCAAGGTGAGCTATTTGATCATCAGTCAGCCGAGCTACCTACAGGGCTTCGCCAGAGCGCTGGCCGAGACCCCGCTCGCGACCTGGAAAGCGTATTTTCGATGGCATCTGCTGTCGGACTTTTCACCCTATCTATCGAAGGCGTACGTGGATGAAGCCTTTGCGTTCTACAGCACGACTTTGCAGGGCGTTCCAGAGAACCAGCCGCGCTGGAAACGCGGTGTGATGCTGGTCGATCAATCGGTAGGTCAGGGTCTGGGGAAGCTTTACGTAGCGAAGTATTTTTCGGCGCAGAGCAAGCAGCGCGCGGAATTGCTGGTCAAGAACCTGCTGGAAGCATACCGGCTGGATATCGGTGCGCTGGATTGGATGGGACCGCAGACCAAGGCGCAGGCCGCGGTCAAGTTGGCAAGTATCACGATCAAGATCGGGTATCCGAGTCGGTGGCGCGATTATTCGACGCTCAAGTTCCGCGAGGATGACCTGGTTGGCAACGTGATGCGCGCGATGAGCTTTGAATATCGGCGCAACATCAACAAGCTGGGCAAGCCCATAGATCGTACGGAGTGGGAAAGTACGCCTCAGGCCGTAAACGCCTCTTATAACCCGAAGATGAACGAGATCGTGTTCCCCGCTGCGATTCTACAGCCCCCGTTCTTTGACGCGGCGGCCGATGATGCAGCCAATTATGGCGGCATTGGCATGATCATCGGTCACGAAATCAGTCACGCTTTCGACGATCAGGGTTCGCAATACGATGGCGACGGCAATCTGCGTGATTGGTGGACTGCAGACGACCACGCCAGATTTGCCGCCATAACGGAGCCTCTGGTGGCCGAATACAACGGGTTCATGCCGATACGTGGCCGTCACCTGAACGGTAAGTTGACGCTCGATGAAAACATCGCCGATAACGCCGGTCTGGCAATCGCTTACAAGGCGTACAAACTTTCGTTGGCGGGCCATGAGGCGCCAGTGATCGATGGCCTGAGCGGCGATGAGCGGTTTTATATGGGATTCGCGCAGGCGTGGCGAGAGAAGATAAGGGATAGTTTCGCCGTCGAGTTGATCCAATCCGACCCTCATGCGATATCGTATGATCGAGTGATCGGCACACTCGTCAATCAGCCCGGATTTTATGAGACTTTTGATGTAAAGCGTGGCGATAAGATGTATGTGCCGCCCGAGCAGCGTGTCATTATTTGGTAGGCGGAGTAACCAGTAACTCGGCGGCGCCGCAGCATCGCTGCCGAATGCTCGCCACATAGGTACGCTCACACTAATATCGTTCCAGTCTCCGCCTCCCGAACCGATGAGGCAAACTGCGCCTATGCAAACCCTACACACTCACTCATGGGTCAATTCACAGATGAAGAGCTGACTTTTCTGGCGACCGGCAGCTTAGCGCCTGATGAATCTGACCAATGAGCGGCGCCCAAGCGCACTCCGGCGATTACCCCCACTTCTTGGCTAGCTCGTCGAGTCCGGCCTTTTGTAGGTCTTCAGGAACCATGGCCGGTAGGAATTCGACTGTTGCATTGAAATTCAGAAACCAGGGCTCCGCTAGACCAGGAATCTCCGAGGCATGTAAAATGTTGACGACGATATAGCCACCGCGCTTACCGTCCTTACTGGTGAAATAGGCGGCTTCAGGCTTAGCTTCTTCGAGTATCCGCGTCATCTTTTTCCCGGCGCTGCCATCACGCAGAGCCTCGTTGAATTTCTCAGCCGGCAGCGAAATGTGCATTAAAAATCGCATTGGATTCCCTCCCATTTTATTAGGCGACGATTCTAGCTCGCCCGCGTGCTCGCGGCTATGGCATCACGTGACTAGCTGGTGACTCGATTCCCCCGCTCAGCTGCCGAGCGGATTGGGGTCTCGCCAAACTCGCTCGAAAGGCAGCCGCCAGGCATGAGGAGCAACGAGCTGATGGATCGCGTTTGGTCCCCACGAACCCGGAGCATAGGAGCGAACCGGCGAAGGTGCTGCCAGCAATGGCGCGGAGACTTCCCACAGCCGCTCGATGCCCTCGGCGGTTGTAAACAACGTGTGATCGCCCCGCATGGCGTCGAGAATCAATCGTTCATATGCCTCGAGCACATCGCCAATCAGCCCGGTTTCATGCATGGCGAACTGCAGGCTCTGCTTGTCCAGTCGCATGCCGGGCCCGGGGCGCTTGCCGTAGAAGGACAGCGATACTTTCGAGGCGTCCGCGAGGTCAAACGTCAGATGGTCCGGGCCTTGCTCACCGATACCTGATCCGGCCGGGAACATGCTCCTGGGCGGTTCCCTGAAGGCGATGGAAATAATCCGTTGCCCCTCCGCCAGACGCTTACCCGTGCGCAGGAAGAACGGCACGCCGGCCCAGCGCCAGTTATCGATCGAGCATTTCAACGCAATGAAAGTCTCGGTATCCGACCGCGGGTTGACGCCGTCCTCGGATCGGTATCCGGTGTACTGCCCGCGAACTACATCGGCCGGCTCGATCGGCAACATGCTGCGAAAGACCTTGTTCTTTTCCTCACTGATGGGCGAGGGCTCCAAAGCAGTTGGGGGTTCCATCGCCATAAACGCGAGGATCTGGAACAGATGAGTCACGACCATGTCGCGAAACGCCCCAGTTGCCTCGTAGAACCCGGCGCGTCTGCCAAGACCCAAGGTCTCCGGTACATCGATCTGGACATGGTTGATGAAGTTGCGGTTCCATATCGGCTCAAACAGCCCGTTGGCGAAACGAAACGCGAGGATATTCTGCGCCGGCTCCTTTCCAAGGAAGTGGTCAATCCGGAAGATTCTCTCCTCGTCGAACACCTCGTGCAGCTTGGCATTCAGCGACACCGCGCTGGCCAGGCCGGTGCCGAACGGCTTTTCCATGATGATCCGGGAGCGGTCGACCAGATCGGCTTCCCCGAGCAACCTTACCGCCGATAACGCCGCGCCGGGCGGCACGCTCAAGTAGTGCAACCGACGGCTCTCGCCGCCGAACGGCCGCTCTGCCTTCTCTACTGCTGCTTTGAGTACCGCAGCACCGGCGGCCAACGACACATAGTCCAGGCCTTCGGCAAAGGTATTCCAGGCAGCCTCGGTTACCTTGCGGGTCGAGAACTCATCGAGCGCCTTGCGTACGACCTTGCGGAAGCCGTCGGCGTCGAGGTCATCCAGGGAAACGCCGATGATCCGACAGCCAGGGATAAACCCGGCCGTCGACAGATGGAACAGGCCGGGCAACAGCTTTCTTCCAGCAAGGTCACCCGTGGCTCCTACGAGGACCACGACTTGCGGATGCTGCGGACCAACCCCGGCAGGAATCTTTGCCACTGTGCCTATCCTCTAATGATACGCATGATGCCTTCGCGGCCAGAAGGCTACCCCAGGCGATGCAACACTGAACCTTCAGCGTTTGGGCCATCCATACTCTCCTGTTCCTGCAGAATCATACAGTGCTAGTAAACAAGGCGACTCGGTTCGTGGTAGTCGTCGTCGGACAGGTACGGTGGCAGACGTTTTCCCCAAGTGTCGCGGAAAATCGTTTCGAGAAGGTACCAAATCGGTGTGCGCCGATGCTAGATCGATGCCGACGACAATGCCCTCAGGCGCGACTTGCTCGTGCAACCATTCAAGCGCCTCACCCGTTCCGCAGCCCGCATCCAGCAGTCGCATTCCCGGCCTTAGCTTGAATTGAAGAGCTTTAATTTGCGCGAGTAGTCGCGCGCGGTGGTGTCGCCAAGCAGGCCCGGGGAATTCATCTGCCAATCCTCACAAATGCCGACATCAGACTCAACTCGACCGGCTGGCGCCTGTACCTCGAACACCCTATTGTAGGGCTCGCCTACCATTACGCCACTTCTTCGATGACCGCATCGCCTCCACACCCGCCGCGCGAAGCGAGCAAACAACTGCTCCCGTGGCTGGTCGCGGTGGCGTTTTTCATGGAGTCGCTGGATACCACGATCCTGAACACCGCCGTACCCACGATCGCCCGGGCGCTCCATGTGGCGCCACTGAGCATGAAAGCCGTGCTCTCGAGTTACACGCTGAGCCTCGCGGTTTTTATCCCGATCAGCGGCTGGATGGCGAATCGATTCGGCACGCGTCGCGTGTTCGCCGCGGCGATTGGCGTTTTCACGCTTGGGTCCATGCTCTGCGGTCTCTCGAGCAACATCCACGTGCTCGTCGCGTGCCGAATTCTACAGGGCGTCGGCGGCGCCATGATGTTGCCCGTAGGCCGACTGACCATGGTGCGGACATTTGCCAAATCCGAACTTATCCGCGCCATGAGCTTCGTGGCCATTCCGGGCCTGGTCGGCCCGATGCTGGGCCCGCTCGCCGGTGGGCTGATCACCGGTTATTTTCACTGGAGCGTCATTTTCTTTGTCAATATTCCGATCGGACTGACCGGTCTGTATCTGGTCTACCGGCATCTGCCGGACTATCGTGAAGAGCGCACTCCGCCCCTGGACTATATCGGGCTGATCCTGTTCAGTTCCGGCATCGCGATTCTCTCGTATGTGCTGGAAGTGTTCGGTGAACACCGGCTTAACACACCGGAGATTCTTGGACTGCTGGCACTGTCGGCCCTGTTGCTGGCCGCGTACGGAGTGCACGCCACGCACACCGCTAATCCATTGCTGCGGCTAACGCTGTTTCGCCTTCGCACGTTTCGCGCCGCGGTCAGCGGCAGCTTTTTCACGCGCGTCAGCATCGGCGGCATCCCGTTCCTGTTTCCGCTCTTATATCAGGTCGGTCTCGGTTTCACGCCGATTCAATCCGGCCTGCTCATGATGCCGCAGGCGCTGGCCGCCATGAGTCTGAAGCTGACGATGCCGCGCATCCTGACGCGTTTCGGCTATCGCGGCGTGCTGATCTCCAACACCGTCGCACTGGGTGTGCTGATCCTGCTATTCGCGACCATCGGCGCGGATACGCCGGTGTGGCTGGTGGTCCTGCAGGTCTTCTGCTTCGGATTTTTCACCTCGCTGCAATACACGAGTATGAACACGCTGGTGTACGCAGACGTCACCGAGCAGCAGGCCGCCAGCGCCAGCACTATCGCCAGTACGACACAGCAGATGTCGGTCAGCTTTGGCGTCGCCGCGGCCTCGCTGGTCACCGCGCTTTTCGTTCCCGATCGCTTTCACGCGGATGCACCGGCGTTGATGCGCGGCATCCATCAGGCGTTTCTGGTTCTTGGCGCACTAACCATCGTCTCCGCGCTCGTCTTCAGCAGCCTCAAAAGCGATGACGGCAGCACCGTAAGTCAACACAAGGCCATTCTGCCCACGGGCTGAACGCTAACGCACTTTAATTTCCCTTTCGTCAAATCACTGCTATACATCACAATTCCGATCCATCGAGAATGCACTCATGATCAATCTGCGGGTCAACGACAAAATGCTGTCGGTAGAGGCCCCCGACGACATGCCATTGCTGTGGGTTCTGCGAGATCTGCTGGGGCTTACCGGAACGAAGTTTGGGTGCGGCATCGCACAATGCGGCGCGTGTACCGTGCACCTGGACGGCGATGCCGTACGCTCCTGTCTGCTCCCGGTCGGATCGATCAAGGATCGCTCCATCACGACGATCGAGGCGATCGGCGACACGCCGGTGGGTGCGAAAGTGCAGAAGGCATGGCTCGATCTCGAAGTCGTCCAATGCGGCTATTGCCAGTCAGGGCAAATCATGTCGGCCACGGCTCTGCTGAAGAGCACGCCCCATCCCGACGACGCCGATATCGACGCCGCAATGGCCGGAAACATCTGCCGCTGCGGAACGTATGTGCGCATCCGCGCGGCCATCAAGCAAGCGGCGCTGGCCGAATAAACCAATGACAGCGTTATTCAATAGCGTCCAGGCCGCGGCGTCTCGGCGCGCGTTCCTCAAGGTCAGCGCGGCCGCCGGTGGCGGACTGCTGCGCGGCTTTGCGCTCCCGCGCGCCCACACGGCAGAGCGTGCGGTACCGGCAGCGGCACCGTCGCCCGCGAATGCGCCCTTTGCAGCAACGGGCATCCGCCTGCGTCAACTGCCGATTGAGCGCGACGTCCTGGCAGGGAGAAAGCTGGCATGAGCGCGACCAGCCGAAAGCGTTCTCCCGGGCGATATCTGGTACTCGGCGCCATTGCCGCCATTCTGATGGTCGCATTCCTATGGATCGTAGTCGCCCCCGGTCCGATGCACTTCGCACGAGGCCAGCGCGTGCGGATGGCCGACTATCGCGGACCGGATCCGACCGGGGTGCCTGCGGAACTGGCCAGCGCCAGCCTCATAGAACGCGGCTCGTATCTCGCGCACGCCGCGGATTGCGAGGTCTGCCACTCGGCACCGGGCGGGGCTCCCTATGCCGGCGGCGTGGCCTTCGTGCTCCCATTTGGGACGCTGTACTCGACCAACATCACGCCCGACGCGGACACCGGGATCGGTCACTATAGCGACGCGAACTTTCTGAAGTCATTACATCAGGGCATCCGTCCGGATGGCACACATCTCTACCCGGCGATGCCTTATGCAAGCTACACCTACATCACGGATGCCGATGCGCTGGCCATCAAGGCGTATCTATTCGGTCTTCAGCCCGTACACGCGGTGACGCCTAGCAGTGCGCTGATCTTTCCATTCAATCAGCGCTGGCTCATGGGCATCTGGTCGCTGCTGTTCAATCCGAACCAGCGCTTCGAGCCGAATGCAGCACAGAGCGCCGATTGGAACCGGGGCGCCTATCTCGTGGAAGCTATGGCGCACTGCGGGGAATGCCATACACCACGTAATCTCTTCCAGGCGCTCAACCACAGACGAAAATTCGCGGGCGCCGTGCAAGCAGGCTGGCGGGCTTATAACATCACCGGCGACCGCGACAGCGGCGTGGGCACGTTCAGCGACGCCGACCTGTCCCAGTATCTGGCCATCGGCCACGCCGACGACCACGGCACGGCGGCAGGCCCGATGGGTGAGGCGGTGGACAAGAGCCTGAGCCAACTCGCGCACAGCGACATCACGGCAATCGTCGCGTATTTGCGCTCTGTGCCTACGATCGATACACCGGATCTACCGGCGCCGAAGATGACGCCGGCCCCAGCATCCCACCGTGAAGGTGTTGCGATGGATGGCGATCTGCGAGGCAAGGCGGTGTTCGCGGAAGCGTGTGCGAGCTGCCACAGCTGGACTGGGGTCGGCCCGCTGTCACGGTTCGCGACCCTGACTGGGACACGCGCGGTGAACGATCCGACCGCAACGAATGTCGCCCAGATCATAATTTCCGGCGCGCAGCGGCGAACGTCCGATAGCCGAGTTTTCATGCCGTCATTCGGCGCCGCGTACTCGGATGTCGAGATCGCCGACGTCGCGAACTACGCGACGGCCCGCTTCGGCGCGAAGCGCTCGGCAATCACGGCCGAGGAGGTCGCAAAGCTTCGTCGCCAGCAATGAGTTCTCATGCAATACACCACACTCGGCAGGACGGGTCTGCGCGTTTCGGTCGCCGGCCTCGGCTGTGGCAGCAACAGTCGCTTAGGCCTGGGCGCGGGCAAGAGCAAAGACGAAGCCACCGCGCTTGTGCGGCAGAAGGAGAAGGGCAAGATCGGCCATCTTGGGATTACCGAAACTCCGCCGCGCGATCCGCAACTACGCTGCGTCCTTGGGACAACCGGATCGATACCACGAAACCATCACGGTGGCTTACGCCGCCCTGATTCAGCAACACATCTGTGAACGTGGCGACGGCGGCGGATGGGAAGCCTTCGCCCGCGACAATCCCGAACTTTTTCAGCCCGGATTGCTTTTGCGGTTCTACCCACAGACGCAACTGGAATCGGAACTGGCTCGCAGAGTGTTCTTATTGCCTCGTCCCACGCTGAGTCGGAGCGATGCGTGCGCACCAACCTAGCGAGTGTGCGAGGCCTGCTGAGCGGCTGGCTGAGCATCCCAGGGCGGGCTACGGCCCCGCGGTGGTGCCATGGGGCTGCGCGACAATGACCGCCACGAGCCGATCGGCCAGCACGGCGAGCGCGCCGCTCATCGCCGCAGGAACTGCGCCGGCGCAGGGCTCGCTGCCGGGAATCTGCACCTGCTCGGTCCCACGCTCACTGTCGCCCTTTGGGCCGCGCAGCGTCCAGTCGGCGCGCAAAGTCGCCGCGCAACTGTCGTCGGCGTAGAACTCCGCGATCGCGATCGATAGCAAGCGGCGCGGCTCGTTGCTGGCGGGCTCGTACGGATCGGCCATCAGTTGCGGTGGCAGTCGTGTGGATAGATCGTCGGACAAGATACGGCGTATCTGATCCTCCAGTGGCGCAGCCCACCGATCCGAATCCGCTATGTGAACGCGGTACGGCCTACCGTGGCTCACGAGCTCAAGTCGATCCAGCTCGGGCGGAATGACGACGGGCTCAAGGCGTACTACCACCTGATTCGACGCGACCGAAACGGGCGCCGACGGCGCCGCCGATGGCGCGACGGCCTTCAAGGTGTAGTAGCGCATCGGCGGGCTGGAGCCGCAGGCGAGCAGCACGCAGCACCCCAGGAACCCGGCTGGCAGGCTCATCCGGCTCATGGCTTGTCTCCTTTGCGCCCGCGGATCAGGGATTCAGGGTGCCGGTCTAGATAGTCGGTCAGGTCGCGCAGCGAGCGCGCTGTCTCGGTCAGTTCGCGGATCAGGCGCGGCAGATCCGCGCCGTTGGCGGCACTGGTGCCGAGCACGCTATTCGCGGCCTGTAGCGTGCGTTGAGCAGCTTCCGCCGTCTCGCGCAGCGCCGCCATCAGCGGTTTGATCTGCGGTTCGACCTCGGCGGTGACATGATCGAGATTGGTCAACGTGCGATCGAGCTCCTTGACCGCATGTCCGAGCTCGGGCCCTGCGGCGGCCGCATCAATGTGATGCAGCACGCTCTGGACGCTGGCGAGGATCGCCGAGATGTCGGTGGCACTCGTGGTTGGAAGCTCAGCGAAGCCGTCTACCTGCTCAATGCGCGCCGGCGGCGCGTCATGCACCATGTCGAGCGACACGACTTTGGCGCCTGTGAGGAAGTTCGCCGCCACGAGGTGGGCGCGCAGGCCACGAGCTACGAGCTTCTCGAGCCGCGCACTAAGCGCCGCAGCGGGATCACCCGCTGCATCGGCGCGACGATGAACGATCTCCACCCGAGTCGGATCGATCTCCAGCGTGACCCGCGTGATCAACGACTGGCTGGCATCGTCGAATTGCAGGCGCGCTTCGGTGACGTGGCCGATCTCTGCGCCTTGCAGTTGGACGCCGGTGCCGGGGCCGACATCGCCGGCGCCTCCCGCGAAATTCACGCGGTAGACCAGCGTCCTGCCACGCGGATCGCGCTGCGCGTCGTACTGGTTTTGGTACAGGCGAAACGCGCTGCCAGCTTCACTTTCGGTTGTATTGAGCGCTGCATCGGGCGTATCGAAGGAAACGCCCCCCGATATCAGCTGTTGCCAGGATGAGGCGCGAAACCGCAGCCCCTGGACGCCGACCGCCACATCGATACCTCCAGAATTCCAGAACCGTGTCTGCGGCGTCACGAACTGCTCGTAGGGTGCGCGAATGAAGGCGTAGATGTTGATCTGCTTGCCTGAGGCGTCGAGCTGAAAGCCCTCGACCTCGCCGACCGGGACGCCTCGGTAGGAGATCGGCGAGCCGCCGGTCAGTGACCCCAGATCGTCGGTGCGAAGCGTAAACGAGCGTCCCGGCATGTTTGGGGTGAGAGCCGCCGGCTCGTCGAGCCCGACGAAGGAGCGCTGTGGCTTGCCGTTGCCCGGGTACATTTCGATATACGAGCCGGAAACCAGGGTGGACAGTCCCGAGATACCACCGATTCCAACCCGCGGCCGTACGATCCAGAAGCGCGTACTCGCGGTCAGATGCGGGGTCACGGAGCGTCGCATGCGTGCCCGCACGAAAACCCGGGACATGTCGCGGCTCAAATAAATGGATTCGACGGTCCCTAAGTCCACGTCCTTGTGCCGGATTTTGGTGTCGCCGGCCTGGATGCCTTCAGCATCACCGAACGATATCGTGATCATCGGTCCGCGCTCGGCGAGCGCGCGAATCGCGAGCCAGATAACGATGCCGACAGCCAGCAGTGGCGCAATCCATATCCACGAGAACCATCGCCGCGGCCGCGACCGCGCGCTCGGCGGTGTCTCGTCCGTGTCGCTCATGGCTTACTACCCGTTGCGTCCCACATGACTCGGGGATCGAAGCACTGGGACGCTATCATCGTGATCACGACCACTGCAGCAAAGGCCACCGCGCCGCCTTCGGGGCGCACACGCGTCAGTGCTCCGAACTGGACCAGCGCGACCAGAATGGAAATCATGAACAGGTCTATGCTTGACCATCGCCCGATGAAATCGATAAATCGATACAGGCGCGTGCGGCCGATGAGCCAGCGGCGTGAACGCCAGCTCGTCAGCACCAGCATCAGGCTCAAGCCGAACAGTTTCATCAACGGCACCAGGATGCTTGCCGTGAACACGATCACCGCCAGCGGCCATAGTCCCGAGGAGATCAGCTCGCGTACGCCGCTGAGTATGGTGTTCGGCTCATCGCGGCCGAAGCGTTCGATACTAAGCACCGGCAGCAGATTCGCCGGCAGATACAGCAGAAACCCAGTGACAACCAGCGCCAGAGTGCGTCGCAGCGCATCGGGTTTACGCCGATGCAGCGTGGCCTGGCAACGCGGGCAGGCGGATCGTTCGCGCTCTGCATCGAGTAGCAGGCCGCAGGCCCCGCAACTGATCGTCCGTTTACTTGGCGTCTTACTTGGCGTCGGTTCATCGCGGAACGGCAGCGCGTTCCATACTGAGCGCTCGTCGAGGGTCACCGCGGCCAGCAGTACCGAGAACGTGGCGCCGATCAAACACCAGCCGCCGACATCGACATGGATGTTGCCGATAGCCTGCAGGCGCGTGTAGGCGACACAGCAACCCACCAGGTAGACCTCGATCATCGCCCACGGGCGCAACGCTCCGGCCCAGCGAAAGAGTTTCCCGAGCGGCGCCGCAATGCCGAGTCGGGTCGCGCCCAGCACCCAGACCATGAGTCCGAGGTAAGTGAAAGGGATCGCGGTGCTGAGCAAGAACACGACCGTCGCAAGCGGCGCGAAACCATCGTTCCACAACGCCTCGACGCCGGTTGGCAGCCAGTTGCGCCGCTGCACACCGAAGGAGATCAGCCTCATCAGTGGCGAGAGGGCGGAGGGCAGCAACAGCAGCAGGGCCGCAGCCGAAAATGCGAGCGGCGTATCAATGCCCCCTCCGGCCGGCCCTACCAAATCATGCCCGCAGCGAACGCACTCGACCACGGAGTTGGGAGCCACCGGCGGCAAAATCTGCACCAGTCCGCAATCGGAGCACCCGATCGCGTTGGCCTGCGCATGCTGCGACATCTGGCTCATAGCAGAAATACAATCGGCCATTTGGCTAAGATACTCGTGAGCGGGGCCGACCTGATACCCCCACCCCGCAGGCCTTAGGGGACGGTATGCGGAAATATTTCGGAACAGCCCCTGCCATTGCTCGTCGATCTAGTGGGGTTCACCGGCAGTGGGCTCTCCCACAGCTGGGAATACAACATCGGTACGAGCAGTTCCCCGACAACCATTCGACGGTGGATTACCGAATGGACGAAAGTCTGCCCTTTCTTGCGCAGGCACTCATCTAGTACAGTGGGCGCTCGCTAGTTCGGAGGGGAATACCAATGCGAAGCCAGCTTTTGTCTTCACTGTTCATCGGCGCGGCGCTGCTGGTCGGCACCGATTTGCAGGCCCAGCAAGCGGCACCTGCCGGTCTCGATGCTATTCCCGACAAGATGCCCTTCAACGAGTTCTACGGGGCGCCAATCGGGGCGCAGCGTGCCCAGTCGCTGCTCCAGGCGGCCGCTGCGGAGGCTACCAAGAGGGGCTGGGCGATGAACATCGCCGTCGTCGACTCGGGCGCCAATCTGGTCGCTTTCCTGCGCATGGACGGTGCACAGCTCGCCTCAATCCCAATCGCCGAGCATAAAGCGCGCACTGCGGCCAAGTACCGCCGTCCGACCAAGGTCTTTGAAGAGGCCGTGCAAAAATCCGACTTCAAGTACCTATTGAGCCTCGATGACGTCATCGCATCGCGCGGGGGCATCCCGCTCAGCGAGGACGGTAAGATCATCGGTGCGATCGGCTGTTCCGGCGGTACTGGTTCGCAGGATGAGGCGGTTTGCACGGTAGCTGCAGCCCTCGTCAATAAGAGTGGGCAGTGAACGTCGCCATGCAATGCGAGATCGCTACCGCTCTAACGCGAAATCAGCGCGATCAGGATGATGATCGGAATCGGCACGCCGATACGACTCAGCGGTGGTCGCGGAAGATGAGCGGCTGCTCTTCGATGAGGGGGGGCCCGTCGGCACGGGCGACGGCCTCGGTAACGACATGATGGTAAGGCGAGAGGTCGCAGACCGGGTCGGCATTCGCCGCATCGCCCGTGAGCATGTAGGCCTGGCAGCGGCAGCCGCCGAAATCCTTGGTCTTCTCAGGGCAGCTTCGGCACGGTTCCTTCATCCATGAGTCGCCGCGGAAGTGATTGAAGCCTGGCGAGTCGTACCAGACTGATGCAACGCTCGAACTGCGAACATTGGGGAAATCGATCCCAGGAAGCATTCGCGCGGCATGGCACGGGAGAGCCGTGCCGTCGGGCGTTATGGTCAGAAAGATCGAGCCCAGGCCGTTCATGCATGGCTTGGGTCTGCGCTCGAAGTAGTCTGGCACGACGAAGAAGACTCGTATGCGCTGTCCGACCTGGTCCCGAAAACGGTTGGTAACCTCTTCGGCGCGCCGCAGCTGCTCGCGGCTCGGCAGCAGTTGGTCGCGGTTGCGCGAGGCCCAGCCGTAATACTGGGTATTGGCGAGCTCGACGTAGTCGGCGCCCATTTGCTCGGCCATGTGCAGGATCTCCTCCACGTGGTCGATGTTGAGCCGGTGCAGCACGACGTTGAGCACCATCGGATAGTCGTATTGCTTGATGAGCTTCGCGACCTTGGACTTGAGCTCGAAAGTGCGCGTACTGCTCAAGAAATCGTTCATTTCCCGCGTGCTGTCCTGAAAGGACAGCTGGATGTGGTCGAGACCTCCGCGCTTGAGCACTTGCAGACGCGCTTCGGTGAGACCGACACCGGAGGTGATCAGATTGGTATAAAAGCCCAGTGTGTGCGCTTCGGCGACGATAAGCTCAAGATCATCCCGCACCAGCGGCTCGCCGCCGGACAGGCCCAGCTGCACGGAGCCGAGCGCTCGCGCCTCGCGCAATACGCGTATCCAGTCTTCGGTAGTGAGTTCGGTTCCCGTGCGCGTGAAATCAGTGGGGTTGTAGCAAAACACGCAGTGCAGCGGGCACCGGTATGTCAGCTCAAACAACAGCCACAACGGCGGACCGGGCCGGCTGATGTCAGGGCGGCTGACCTGTGCGTTCAGCGGCGCATCGAGGGCTGCATTGAGGATTGCGTTCAAGGCTGAATCTCCAGCCACTGCTTGGTCACCGCCATAGCGACAAAGGCCGCGACATCATTGGCCAGGTCGGTGGTGGCAAATGTGCGCTCCAGATCCGCGGTGATATCGGCAACGGTTCGGTTGCCGTCGCAGCGCTTCATGATCTCGCCGGCGCTGCCGTTGAGTTTGATCATGCCTTCCGGGTAGAGCAGAACGTGTGCGTTCTGTGCCGGCTCCCACTGTAGTCGCATACCGCGACCAATCGCGGGGCGTGCGCTAGTAGCAATCGTGTCCATTTACAGGGTACGCGCGTTGCGCACCTGCTCAATATCTAGATGGGGAATCGGGCGCCAGCCCGCCTAAGCGGGCTGGCGCCCTGGAGGCTTCAGCGATTGGCAATGTACATCGTGATTTCCATACCGAACCGGAAATCAACGGCTTGCGGGGTTTCCCATTTCATTATGCCTACTCCTAACAGTTAACGCGATCACGGCGGCGAAGGGTCGCACCGCCTACGCATCTTCCACGGCATAGGGGTCCGCAGGAAGGTGATCATCATGAAACTCACCTCATGATAATCATGAGTCGGCCCCGGCGGCCTGGCGGCTCCGGCCACTGTCCCTGTATCCGGGCGCGCTGTTACCATCCCCCGCACCGATGAAGCTGCGTACCCGCCTGAATCTCGTGGTGGCCGGACTGACCGCCGCGTTCGTCGTGGTGCTGATTTTTGCCGAAATCCAGGCGACACGTTCGTCAATCAGGGAGGAGATCGAGGCCGCGAATCGGGTCGCCGCTCAGCTCCTGGGTCGCCTGGTATTGATCTATTCGGCTGAAGGTGGCCCGGAGCTAGCGCTGCAGTTCCTACAGCAGACCGGTCACATCCGCGCAAACGATATTGTGCTGCGCACCACGGCGGGGGAGGTGCTGTACCGTTCCCCGCCGCCGACGTACAAGACGGGGCGCGCGGCGCCAGCGTGGTTCACGCGCCTCATGGCCCCTGAGGCCGTGACGTACACGTTCGGGCTTCCCGGTTCGGTCGAATTGGCGGTCCAGGCGAACTCTTCGCGCTCGGTTCTCGATTCCTGGGACGGTCTCAAGCGGCTGTTCGCTCTGGCGGCGGCCATGCTCATCATCGTCAACGGCCTCGCGTTCTGGACGGTTGAGCGGGCGCTGGCCCCATTCCCCGTCATCGCAGGCGGCTTCAGGCACGTGCAGCAAGGAGATCTCGCATTTCGTTTGCCGCCGATGAAGGGCTTCGAAGCGCGTGAAATCGGCACCGCGTTCAATCGCATGGCGCAAGCCGTGCAGGACAAGGTGCAAGCTGAGCGCAAGGCGCATGAGGCGGAAACGCGGCTCGATGAGCGGCGCGAGATGGCGTTGCTGGTTGAGCAGCGGGTCGAAGAAGAACGGCGCCTGATCGCGCATGAGCTGCACGACGAATTCGGCCAGTCGGTCACGGCGATCCGCAGCCTTGCGATGGCGATCGCGGCGCAGGGCGGAGTGCGCGATCCGCCGACAGGGGATGCGGCGCGCCTGATCTCTGAAGAGGCCGCGCGCCTGTATGACGCGATGCATGGACTTATTCCGCGCCTGATGCCGCTCTCTCTCGACACGCTGGGGCTCGCCGATACCCTGGAAAATCTCGTCGGAGACTGGCAACGCCGCAATCCTTCAATCAAGTTATCGGTGAGGCACGATCTCGCAGTGCAGCTCGGTCCGAGCATCACGCTCGCGATATACCGAGTAGTGCAGGAAGGTCTGATCAATGCGCTGCGGCATGCCCAAGCCTCGCGCGTCGACATCGCGGTAGATTCCGATGCTCACCGCATCGTCGTGACGGTCACGGATGACGGCATCGGCATGCCGGCCGCTGAAGTACGGCCCGGCCATTTCGGACTGCGCGGGTTAGCCGAGCGCATCGCGCGCCTGGGCGGCACCTTCAACGTCAGCCAGCGCGAGCCCCATGGAGTGCGCTTGATCGCCGAAATTCCACTGACGGGCAGCGCATGATCCGCGTGCTGCTGGTCGATGATCACGCCGTAGTGCGCATGGGATTTCGGCTCCTGCTGCAATCGCGGGCCGATATGTCGGTGATCGCCGAGGCGGAATCGGGCGAAATCGCCTGTCAGCGTTATCTCGAGTTGAACCCCGATGTCGTGGTCATGGATCTAGCCATGCCCGGCATGGGCGGGTTGGAAGCGCTACGACGCATCCTGTCCCATCATCCGCAAGCCCGGGTGCTGACTCTGTCTGCGCACGATGATGCGACGCATGCCCGGCGGGCGCTGCGCGAAGGAGCGCTCGGATTCCTGTCCAAACGCAGCGCGCCGGAGGCATTGCTCGAAGCCGTGAGCGCGGTTGCCGCCGGTCAGCGGTACATCGACAAGGATCTGGCGCAGAAGCTCGCGCTCGAGGAAATCGAGGGTGCCGCGAAATCCGTGATTGAGCGGCTCTCCGAACGCGAATTCGATGTGTTCATCCGGCTCGCGCGCGGAGCAACCGTGCAGCGCATCGCCGAGGATCTGAGCCTCTCGCCGTCAACAGTCGGCACGCATCTTTACAATGTCAAGCAGAAGCTGCGTGTCACCAACCAATCTGAGCTCACTCTCATCGCGATCCGCGAGAAACTTATCGAAGCCTGATCGATCGTGAATCAATGACCCGAATCGACGGTCCGCAACACCCTCCCCACCCGATTGTCTATTCGGTGCTGATCGTGCCGTTCGGAGCGGTCAGCGGCTACCTTACGGTTGCCCTGGCCTACTCGCTGTCACAATCCGGAATGAGCGTCGCGCGAGTCGGTCTGCTCATTGCGCTGTACCTGACGCCTCAGACCTGGAAGTTCCTGTGGGCGCCGATCGTGGACACCACTCTGACTCGCAAGAGCTGGTATGTGATCGGAGCGACTCTGAGCGCTCTGGGTGTGACGGCAATGGCCGTGTTCTCCGCGCACGCCAGCGATCTCGCCGTGCTCTGTATTTTCGTGCTCGTGGCGAGCGTGGCCACGACTTTCCTCGCCATGTCGGTAGAGTCGATGATGGCGTATGACACGCCCGAGGCGCAGAAAGGTCGAGCAGGCGGCTGGTTTCAGGCGGGCAATCTCGGCGGCGGCGGCATTGGCGGCGGCGCGGCACTGTGGCTGGCGCAAAGAGTGTCAACCCCCTGGGTGACCGGCGCTGCGCTCGGCGCCTGCTTGTTGCTCTGCTGTATAGCGCTGTGGTTCGTCGCGGAACCGCTCCACGAACATCGCGCACACGGCGTCGCCCGCAAAATCATCGCTGTGGTCCAAGACCTGTGGCATGTAGCCCGTTCACGCACCGGCTATCTGGCACTGCTGGTGGTATTTTTGCCTATCGGCACCGGGGCGGCCTCCAATCTCTGGTCAGCGGTGGCTGACGATTGGCAGGCATCCGCCCAAACCGTGGCATTGGTCAACGGCGCCCTGGGCGGCCTCGTATCGGCAGTCGGTTGCATCGTTGGCGGCTATGTTTGCGATCGATTCAATCGCAAATTCGCTTACGTTGCGTATGGCTTGATCATGGCATTGTGCGTGGTCGCAATGGCCGTCTCTGCGCATACGCAAGCGGCGTACATCGAGTTCACGCTCGCCTATGCGTTTGTGAACGGCCTGTGCTATGCAGGCTTCTCGGCCGTGACGCTCGAGGCGATAGGGCTCGGCGCGGCGGCGACGAAATATAATTTATTCGCGTCCCTCTCAAATATGCCCATCGCCTATATGACTGCGCTCGAGGGACGGGCTCATACGCAGTGGGGCGCCAATGGATTTCTATACATCGAAGCCGCGCTGGGTGTGGCAGGTCTGCTTGTCTTCAGTGCAGCTAATGTGCTGTCCGGGCGGCGAGTTGCGCCGCTAAGCGCCTAACGGCTGTAGGAAAGGCTGCAGGCCAACGACCGCCGTTCAGCTTTTCTTACGGTGCTCCCGCCGTTACACAAATTT
>CABEDP010000022.1_pt1 | contig 23632 bp, 27 predicted proteins | sample 3423091 | NCBI WGS metagenome assembly CABEDP01 (sample SAMEA5534331, study PRJEB31848) | metagenome | biome: tundra; feature: field; material: soil | place: USA | collected 2013-05 | depth 0.15 m | reverse complement strand
CCTGGCCGCAGGAACCGCGTCCGCATCAAGACCGTCTCCGGGGATTACCGGGTGGCGACCGGCCTGGCAGACGATGGTCACCTCGAGGCGGAATCGGCCAGAAGTCGGTCAACGAGAGCTACCGACCGGGTTCGCGACTTTCCTATTATGAGGGTGCCGGCACCGCCCGGGTACGGATCGTTACGCACAGTGGCGATGTGAGCCTTTGTGCCAAGCGGCAAGCCGACGCGAGCGGCGTGCGCAACGGCGCCTGCGCAGACTTACTGCGTGGAAGAGCTCGGCTTAGGGCGGAGCGAGCGAATTGCCGAATGTGCATTCTGGACGGCTAGCGTTCGAGAGCAGCGATAGCATCATCCTGAGCTTGGACGATTTGCCAATGACTGCGGTGTCGAACCCAGACGTTGGTCCAGACAAAACGACCCGTAGTAACTTCGCCGCTCCTAACTCTTCTAACTCTTCTGCGCCCATGATTCGCTGCCTTGGGCTACGGCCGTGCGGCCAAAGAATCGCACGTGCACGTCGTCGACATGATTGGATACGAACGGTCCTGGTCCGGCTTCCGCATCCCAATCGTCTCCGTCTTGGTCCACAGAATTCGATTCCCATCGGGGAATACCCAAAGGAAGTCGTCTCTCCTCTGTCATGTGGTCTGGACTGCCTAGGGCCGCCGGGCATCCGTGCGCGAATTCGGTCGCCTTCGATCTGCATGGATCGATACCTGGGTCCGGAGGCGACTCCAGACATCGCCAACCAAAACATTGTTGTCACCGACTACCCGCGGCAAGCGGATGTCCGCGCTGGCCGCACCCGCTGCTGGCAGCAGGCTGGCAACTAACGATTCGATCGATATGTTCCTGGTTGCCATGCAAGGCAGCGCGCGTGCGCATAGATTTTTAGGGTATATCATGCGTTTGGATATTTGCGCTCTGCTTGCGCAAACCGTAGGCGCCGTGCCCCTCAATACGATCACCACAACATGGCCGCTGCTTCTCGGCATGGGCGTCCTGATGTTGGGCGCAGGCCTGCAGGGCACGCTTCTCGGCCTGCGTGCCACGCTCGAGGGATTCCCCCCGCCGGTGACCGGCATGATCATGTCCTGCTACTACGTGGGCTATCTGCTGGGCACCGTCGCCGCGCCGTGGCTGCTGCGGCGAGTCGGGCACATACGTGTGTTCGCTGCTTTGGCGGCGGTCGCCTCCGCGGCGATTCTCGTGCAGGGTTCTTTCGTTAAACCATTACCTTGGGGCGCAATGCGCCTGGTCTCCGGGCTGTGCTTCGCCGGTATTTACGTTGTTGCCGAGAGCTGGCTCAACGATCGCGCAAGCCGCGCGAATCGTGGCAGGTTGCTCGCGGTATACATGCTCATACTGTATGTCGGCCTCGGTGCAGCACAGTTCCTGCTGCTGCTATCTAACCCTCTCACGCCCGCTCCGTTCATGCTGGTCTCGGTGCTGATCTCTCTGGCGATGGTTCCGATCGTGGTTTCCGCTCAGCCCATACCGGAGCGCGCGGTTCCGCGCAAAGTGCGCTATCGCGATCTGTACCACAATTCGCCGCTCGGAGTGGTGGCGGTCAGCGTCTCAGGTCTGATCTGCGCCATCATATTCTCGATGGGCCCCGTGTACGCACGGCTCAGCGGCTTGGCGACCACGGGGGTGGCCACGTTCATGGCGCTGAGCATTTGCGCCGCCGTGGTAACACAGTACCCGGTCGGCCGGCTGTCGGATCGCATGGATCGACGCACGGTCATTGCCGGGGTTTGTACGCTCGCTACCATCGTTGCGGGCAGCATCGTCGCCTTCGGCGCGATGCCTCGTGCAATATTCCTGACGCTCGCGGCCCTCTTCAGTGGGTTCGCCCTGACGCTGTATTCACTGGCGGTCTCGCACGTCAACGATAAGCTTGAACCCGCGCAGATGGTCGCCGCGAGCAGTGCGCTGCTGCGTTTGAATGGCGCCGCCGCGGCCATCGGGCCGGTACTGATGGGCAGCCTGATCGCCGCGTTCGGGCCACCGGCCTATTTCGCCACACTCGCGCTGCTGACCGGCGCGCTGACGGTTTACGATCTGTGGCGCAAGAGCCGGCGCGGACCGGTGCCGCCGGGAAAGAAAGGTCCATTTATCAGCGCGCAGCCTCAGGGCATGACCGGTCAGATCGTGGGGTATGCAGGGCACGACGATAGGCGTCAGCCGCCGCGAGAATAGACGGCTAATGTAATTCCCATTAGAGTGATCCAATAGAAATTGGCGGTGGCGAGCCCGCGCGGATACCGGTCACTGGACATCAATAGCGCGATGGAGCGGTGAGCGCAGTTGTTCGCTCTGCCTAGTCCGGGCGGAGCGCGATCCGCTGGCAGTCGCGTAGAAAAAATGAATATTCACGAGTATCAGGCAAAAGAACTGCTTGCTTGCTGGCTTTGGCGTGCCGATTCCCAAAGGCGGTGTCGCGTATTGCGCCGACAACGCCGCGTATGTTGCCGCCCAGCTCGGCGGGGACCACTGGGCCGTCAAGGCGCAAATACACGCCGGTGGGCGATGCGCTGCCGAATCAGGAGATATTTCGTCGGCTCGCGAGGGCGATGAAGCGTCGCCCTGAGTGTACCGTAGGGCGTCTTGCGCCTACTGCGAAACGTGCGTGAGGGGACTGAGCGCAGGTCCCCAGGGGGGAGGGCTGTTGGTGGGGGTTGAGAAGATTCTGCCGGTACTATTATCGATCCATTTGTCGGGATTGGTATTGCTGAGCTTATAGTCATTTCCGGTCGCCGCATCGTGATAGGTACTGTAGCCGGAGACGATCTCGTCCATCGATGAAAAACTCTGGTCCACGGAATTCAAGTTCTGAATCACGCCTTGTTCCTGGCGGAAGAAATCCTGCATCCGGCGGTTGATGGAGGCGACCGCCTGCTGATCCAGGTTGTTCTGTTTCTGCATCCAAGCCTGATTGAAGGTGAAGCTGGCTCCCACACGGGTGAGAATCTCCTCTGCCGTATCGGCTTGGCTCGCTGGGGCAAGGAAGCCCTTGAGGAAGATTACGTTCCACATGACGCTGTCGCGCGTGGTCCGGGTGACCGCTTCTATGCGCGCTTCCATCTCCTGTCCGTTGTGCCTGCAGCTGAACCTCGCCTCTCCGCCAGTGGACACGGACGGGATCACGGTGGGGACCAGCTTATCCGCATTTTGCGCCATGTCGGGACGCGCGCGCGCCCCGGAGAACTGCAATCCAGGGCACAGACCGGGCAGCGCCGATTGACCATAGAGGCGTGCGAACTCCGCGCCCGGCATGTAATGGAGCACCATGGCCAGGCCGCCGAGTCCGGCATCGAATAACTTGCCTTCGCGATAGCCGATGGCGTTGCGCATCGGGCTTGGCGGAACATAGGAGGGCAGCGTGGGCTCACCGATCAGCAGATAGGTCATCTTGTCGGGCGAGAGGGATCGCAGGAAGGGATTGATCTGCAGGGCGCTGCGGCGCGCGAGTCCTCCTACGGTGCGCCAGCCCGACGGGACCTGAACCGTAAAGGCCTGTTCGAGAGGGTCGGTGAAGGAGGCGTAATCGGCAACCGATAGCGGATGGACAGCGGCACTGGCCGCGGCCGAGGCACTCGCCGGATGTAGCGCGTTGTCGGCGCCTTGGGCCGTGCCCACCACGACCGCGATGGTCAGCTGCTGCACACCTGAATCGCTTGCGCGCAAGATGCTCAAGCGCGCAGTCTGACCCGGCGACATGGTGCGAATCGAGTTGCTCATGGTGCTGGCATTCGCGACGGCGGACCCGTTGATAGCCGTGACGATGTCTCGTACCCGTACGCCGGCGCGATCGGCGGGACCACCTGACGTCACAACTCCCACCACCGCACCCGCGGCGCCCGGCGCATCGCTAAGTCCCAGCCCAATCATGCTTCGCGCAGGCACCTGAGACAGGCCGGTTTGCGGCGTTGACACCAAAAGGAAGACGAGCATCGCACCGAACGACGCAAATCGACTCGCCGTCCTCATCGGGGCTGCACCGTCAATGCTCGTGGCGGTGATGAATATCTGGATAATGGGCGTGAGCATGCTCGAGCGGCTCGTGAACATGTTCATGAGAGTGTGGCTCCTTGCAATCCCATTCGGGTCCGTGTTGATGCTGGTGATGCGCGTCGTGGGCGTGTGGGTGTTCGTGCAAGATGCGCCGATGGCGGTGCCAATGCTCGTGGTGTTCCGTCAGATGCAGCCATACCCCCGCGCCCATGAACAGCCCCGCCACCAGCAACGAGGCGGTGAGCGGCGCTCCGATCGTCACGGCCAGGGCTGCGCCGATGAACGGAGCGAGCGAAAAGTAGGCGGCTGTGCGCGCCGCGCCGAGACTGCGCAGTGCGATTACAAATAGCGTCAGGCTTAGCCCATAAGTCACGAACCCAAGCAGGCCGGCCTGCAATCCCGCGGATGTTGCAGGTAGTTGCGCGCCATCGGCGAGCGCAAGTGCCACGCTGGTGGTGCCCGCTACCAGCCCCTTGGCACAGGCGATGAACATGGCATCATGCACCGAGACCTTGCGTGTCAGGTTATTGTCGATTGCCCAGGCGAAACATGCGCCAAGAATAGCCAAGGGCCCAATGAGGCCTTCGGCGCGAAGTGCCGGGCCGATTGCAAGCACCACCCCGCCGGCCACGATGAGAGCCATTCCTATGGCAATTCGACGGTCGAAGTTCTCTCTGAAAGCGAACCACGCCAAAAGAGCCGTGAAGACTCCTTCGAGATTGAGAATGAGCGAGGCGGAGGCGGAGTCCGTGGCCTGCAGGCCGTACATGAGTAGATAGGGTCCAATTACTCCACCCGTTACGATCGCGCCCAGCAGCCACCATATGGCAGCGCCGCGTGGCCACGCCAAAGTTGCCTGACCGCCGGTAGCCGCTCGCATTGCCAAGAGGGCGGCCAAACCAATTCCCGAGCCAACGTACATCGAGCCCGCGAGCAGTAGCGGGGACATCCGGCCGACCAGTACCTTCGCCAGGGGTGTGCTGAGTCCGAACAGCACCGCAGCGCCCATGGCGGCGCCGATACCGCGGTTAATCTTCAAAACCCACATGTTTGCGGATGGTGTCTGAATGGGTCACAGCTGATCCTCGTGCTTGAGGGCCGCGTAACCGCCATAACTCGCGCCGACGATACCTACCCGCGCCGGATCGGCAATTCCCTGTTGGACGAGATAGCGCACCCCGTCGGAAAGGTCTGTTTGCATCTTTGCGAGCGCCACGAGGATCGCCAATCCTGCCCGAGCCAAGTCCCTCGTTGTCATACATCATCCCTGCCGACGGCACACTAATCGGGGGCTTATTGGCTCACTTTAGCACCCGAATCGAACAGGGAGAACGGGGCTTTCAATTCCCGCTTGGCACAGCCACGGTAGCTTCGACAGGCTCGAGAAACGTGCGTTCTTCCCGCACAATGAATCGGTGCGACTGCGCGAAGTCGAAGTTCTCGCGTCCGTGGGCATCCGCCTTGATACGGGCCCGATAGGCTTCATACGCGGCCAGTGAATCGAACCCGATCAGGCCCCATGCGATATTGTTGGTACCCTCATGGGGCAGGAAGTAGCCGAGAAGACGGCCCCCACAGCGGGGAATAATGCGCCCCCAATTTTTGGCATAGAGCTTGAATGCATCCCGCTGGAACGGGTCAATTTCGTAACGGATAAAGCAGGTAATCATCACTTCGATCTCGGCCGCTTGCCGGTACGCCAAGAGTACCGGTGGCATCAATTCAATGGTTCGTTTAAGGTCGAACCATGAAAGACGGCCCGAACATCGCCCGCATTGCCTCCCTGATAGGCGATCCAGGGCGTGCTGAAGCGCTTACGGCGCTGCTGGCCGACCGGGCGCTCACCGCGACCGAGCTGTCCGCCATCGCCGGCGTGACCAAGCAGACCATGAGCGCTCATCTGTCCAAATTGCTCGCCGCGGGCCTGGTACTCGTCGATCAACAAGGGCGTCATCGGTACTTTCGTCTCGCGAGCGCTGAGGTCGCAGAACTGTTGGAGTCTCTGATGGGCGTGGCCTTCCGAACCGGCTCCATCAGGCTGTTGCCCAGTCCGCGCGACCCCGCCCTGCGCACCGCGCGCGTCTGTTACGATCACCTTGCGGGTGAGCGCGGTGTCATGGCCTATGAGGCGTTGCTGCGCGTCAAGGCATTCGTGCCGGCCTCCGACGGGCTGCGACTGAGTCCCGGCGGTGTCGAGTGGTTTACCCGGTTAGGGATTGATACGGCGGCAGCGGCAATGCAACGCCGAGCGTTTTGCCGTCCCTGTATGGACTGGAGCGAACGCCGGCAACATCTGGCCGGTGCGCTCGGTGCGGCGTTCCTGGCGCGCCTGTTCGAACTCGGTTGGGCGAAGCGCTGCGGCCGTTCTCGAGTGATCGCCTTCACGCCGAGAGGCGAGCGGGCATTCCGTGAACTGCTCACGAACGGCCCGGCTGTACCCGCGGGATCGAGGGTGGATCAGTGCTGAGGGTCGGTGTCCACCGCCTTGTCCACGGCGGCGAATAGCGCTGTACGGGCCATCTGGGCATTTCTCGCACTGGGTCCGTTAGCGGGTTTCGTGCTCGTATGGGCCGGTTTCATCTCTTGGGCTGCTATTTCGGCAGTGGTAAGGCACTCGCGAAGACGATCGCGGGGACTGCCTATGGTGCGCTCGTCGGTTGGGTCGCTTTGTTGATCATCGTTAATGTGCCGATGCCTGCTCTGGGCGTCGTGCGGCCGGCCATTGTCGTCGGCGTGACGGTGTTCTTCCTGGTGATCGTGGCTTCCATCGATTTGTTATCGGTGGTTCCGGCGAACGTCTACGCATACGCCGCTATCCTGGGGTGCCGACGGCGTGATCGTGAATGGTCAGTGCACCGCGTATCCGCGCCGCCCACGCCGGCTCTGAGCTTCTCTGGCTCCGCGGCGTCCTCCGCCAGAGTGATCGCTCACGGTGGCCCGTGTATCGCTCCACTCAGCGCGGCCCTGTTGTCGGACGGCGATCTCGTCGTCGGCAACAGCGATATCGACATTGCCGCCGGCCAGACGCCGAATCTACTGATCGAGGTCTCCCCGGTGCTGCCCCGCGGCGCTTGCGAGGGACCGAGGATGAAGAGGGCATTTTGGTTACTTGTGCCGCTGATTGTGCTGCGGACTCAGGCGGCTGAACTCTATCGCCTCGATGCCGGAAACACTAAAGTCTCGTTAGATGTCCGGCTGTTCGGCCTGCCCTGGCTCAGCGTTCATTTTGGCGATGTATCCGGTGAGTTCGTTCCTGATCGCCAGCCCTCCACCAGCCGCGTGGACGTCACCGTGCTGACTGCGACGTGCGCAAGTTGCGGCCAGCGTTATGACCAAACCGATGATTACAAAGTCGGCGACCGACACGACGGGAGCGCGGTATTTTGTTATGAGTTCGCACTATTGGAGTGCCGGCGCCGCCCGATCCTGATGCCTGACGTGGCGCTTGGCTACATCGGGGCCAAGCAACGCGCCCGGCAGCTGTTTGGCGATCAGGGGGGATCGCGTTATTTTGAGCCTGCTCTGGAGTATTTGAGGCTGGCGCTGCAACCTGCGGCCGCGTTCGGGGCACTTACTGTCCACAGCGCATTTTTGTGGCTGTGGAGGCAATGAATGTTCGGGCCGGAAGCTGATCGGGAGCCTGAATTGGCGCGCGACGACGGCCGCGACCGCGAGTTGCTGCAACAGATCGCGAGCGGGGAGCGCCGAGCGCTCGAGCAGCTCTATTTCAACTATCACGGCAGACTCGGGCAATTCCTTTCGCGGCTGACCGGCAGGCGCGATGCGATCGAGGAGGCGATCAACGATACCTTCTTGATCGTCTGGCAGAAGGCCGGACAGTTTCGTGGCGATTCGCGGGCTTCCACCTGGATCATGGGTATCGCCTGGCGATGCGGCCTCAAAGCGCTCCGGCGGTCCGGCCCGCTCCCACCCGAGCACGGCGAGGCAATCCTCGACGCTGTCTCTACCATCGATACCACGCTCGCCGCCGAAGAGTTGCGCGAGTGGCTCGACAGCGGGCTGCGCAGTCTGCCCTTCGAACAGCGCGCGACCATGGAGTTCGCCTACTTCCTGGGTCATTCCTGTGAAGAGATCGCCTCGATAATGAGTTGCCCCGTTAACACGGTCAAAGCGCGCATGTTTCAGGCACGGATCAAACTGCGCAATCTGTTGCCGACTCTGGGAGGAGCGCCGTCCAAGGAGAAGTTCAACCATGAGTAACCTTACGCAGTCCCACCGGCAGGCGTGGGAGACGATTCCCTGGATCCTCAACGGCAGCGCCTCGGAGGCGGAAACCCGGTCGGCACAGGAGCACCTGCGCCTGTGCGCCGATTGTCGCGAGGCATTGGCGTTCGAACGGCGCCTGCGCGACGCGATGGTGCAGCCGCAGGCGAATCTCAGCGCCGCGGAGCAGAGCTGGCAAAGTCTGTGTGCCCGCCTCGACAGCAGTCAAACAGGTCAGAAGAACCGGCGCGAGACGAACCCGATGCCGGTGCGAAAGCGGGCGTCTGTGGGCGGCCCCATCCGCTGGCTCGCGGCCGCAGTAATCGTCGAGGCCCTGGCTTTAGGCGCCATTGTGACGGCTTCGTGGATCAATAGAGCCGAGCGACAGCCGGTGAGCGCTTATCGCACACTGTCGCGGTCTGACTCGACCAATGTCACCCCTACAATTCGAGTGGTCCTGGCGTCCGGCATGACGCTCGAGCAGTTTCGCGTCCTACTCAACAGCGCACACCTACAGGTCGTTGCAGGGCCCGGCGAGGCTGGCGTCTGGTCCCTGGCGCCCGCTGAGGATGCGACTATCGTAGCGACCGAAGCGGCGCTACGCGAGCTGCGCGGAAGCCCGCAAGTGCGCTTCGCGGAACCGATCGATACCGGTGCGCGCGCACAGCCGCCATGACCCTGCGTCCGGGCGCGGCCGACGGCGCTGTGCTCAATGCACAAGCGGACCAGCTCATCCTGGTCACGATCGCGGTGGCGCCTTAGGGCGTCGGCGGTTCCGATCGTCGCCGGCGCGCTCGTCCTGGGCCGAGTCCAATATGTGCCGCATTGCCACCGCCGCCTCGGCGGGATGCCGTCCTCGTCGCAGCTCGAATCCCCGAAGTCCGGACAGACGCTTCCTAAAGGCCTGCCAGGTCGGGAGTTGGGCCGCGTAGGGCTGCGCCGCCTCCAGTCTCGTAATCAGTTCCCGATTTCGCAGTGGCACGACGGTGGTGCCAAAGCCCGCACTCCGGGTCGAAAGAAAGACGATGCCATCAATCCCAAGCGGTGCGAGCGCGAGGCGGCACCCCGGGTGTCGCAAATCGACTTCGAATTTCTGCACGCCGCTTCGCCGATGGATAATGGGCGACTTGCGGATACGCGATACCATCGAAGCGTCGTCGAGAAAGCGCAGCGAATCCCGCCGGACGTGTAGGAAGTTGGAAACGCCGGTCGCCATCATCTGATCGGGCCTGACGAACACAGCGTCCTCGGCGAGAAAATCCAGGCCCTGCATTAAACAGTGCAATGCCAGGGTCGATTTTCCCGCGCCGCTTGAACCCATGAGCAGCAGCCCGCGTCCCGATCGACCGACGCAAGCGGCATGTAGAGAAACTAGTCCTTGGGCTCGGGATGCGAGTGTGAAAACGACAAATTCGATGAGCTCGTAACGCACATGATATGGGTGGCGCAGCATGTCACGCGATACGACAACGAGGCCTGAGCGCTCATTCGGCGACAGAACCGCAAAATTCGCTGCGTCCATGATCCCGCACAACAATCCCCCCGGACCGGAGAGGGTTTTCAACGATGGCGGCTCCGGCGTGGTGCGCAAAGCGTTGCTGGCCACTAACCGAAGTCTGATTCGAAAGGGCGCCGCGTTGGGCGAAAAACGATGCCGCGGAAGTCCGGCATAGGCCACCTTGACCAGGCGCAGTAGCTGGCGGCTGTTGCTCTCGAAGTGAAAGCGGCCACCGAGCAGCTGTAGCCGCGTCCGCCAAGCCATCGGCGATCGTTCGCAAAATGGGTCCCCGGCCGGATCGAGTGCCGCTGTGTGCCGCATAAACCCTGATGCCGTAGTGCGTAAAACTCACAGTCTACAACGAACGCCACGCAGCGAACCATCTGGTCGGGGCGGTTCAAAAATCCCAATCCGCGTAAAACCGCGTCCCGCGTCGCGGCGCACTCCCTACCCAGGGAACCACTGATTGCGGTAGGCCCGGCGAGGAGACGCGGTGGAGTTTGGTCTACGAACTCACGCCAATTCAGTTTGTGCAGCTACGAGCAGGCTTTCGCTACCACGACGGTATTCCACAGGATAATTCTGAGCACGAATGGCTGTATTTCATCGAACTCCATGGTTTCTTTTGCGGCCCCGGTGGCTTCAGAGACTGCGTGCCCAGATCTGTCCGACGAGCGCGGTCTCCTCGCTTTTCAAATTTGGCAATTGTGGGCGAGCATTACAGGGTTCGATGATCGACCGGCGACCGAGCTTGCGGCTAGCGACGCCCTGCCTTGACTGCGGCCGACGTGACTACATCTTTATAGTGGTTGCGGATGTGCGTGCGAGCGTAGTTGATGACGTTGGCGATTTGCTCATCCCTGAGCGATTCGCCGAACGGCGGCATGGCGCGCTGGCCATTTACCACGACCGTAATCGGATAGATCGCGGCGATCAGACGCGATGGCATTTTTCATCGGTGCAGCGACGTTCATCGGGATCTGCCCGAGGATCGAGGCGGGGATCGTGCACAGGCACCATTGGGCCTCGGCGGTTTGGATCGGTCCGCCTTTCCTGGTGTCCTGATAGGTGACCGTGACTCCACTGGAGTCCTGCTTGATTTCCGTGACGTTGGCGTTGTAGCGGATCAGTTCGCCGAGCTCACGCCCGAACGCCTTGCCGATCATGCCCATGCCACCCGCGGGCTGAAAAATCATGTTTTGGAATTCGTAGATGTGTCCGGCACCGATGGCGCTCCAGAGCTGCGATTGCATCAGATCGCTCAATGCCATCGGATCGGACGCGGTGGGCACCGATGTCAGGCCGCCGCCGAGCGCGTAACCATGGACGGCGGCCAGTGTCGGTTTCGTTGAGTTCCAGGACCTCATGATGATGCGAAAATCCTGTTCCAGGACTTTACGGGTCTCAGCGGCGGCGGCGCCGATCTGCAATTCGCTCAGATCGAAACCGGAACAGAACGAGCGTCCGCTGCCCTGCAGGGTGATGACGCGCACTCGTGGACTGGCTTCGGTATCGTCCAGCGCGCGATGCAGTTCGGCGACCATGTCCGCGCTGATTGCGTTGAGCTTATCCGGTCGATTCAGGGTGATGCTTGCGATCGGGCCGTCGATGCGAAACACGATGCAGTTAAATTCCATGGTTCTGGCCCGCGTGGCGAGCGCCTCTTGGAATGATGAGACAGTCGACGGCGATTACACCAGTGGGGCTCACGAGTACCGGATTGAGATCCATTTCCGCAATCTGAGGCCCCAATTCATGCGCCAGCTGCCTCAGTTGCACAAAGGCGCTGTAATGGGTCATCACCACCAGGAGCTTGTTGGTACTTCGCGCCACGGCCTCGCACACCGCGGCATATGCCTCATGCAGATCGAGGCCGTCCGATAAGTCGCATAAAAACAGGCCCAGTGCGGTGTCGGGATCATCCAGCAGGGCGCCTAGGCATGTCGCGAATACCTGCGCGAAATCCCGCGCTGATGCGGGCAAACCGCACGCCGACATCGGCAGCAACATCGACCACCAGCTCGCTGGGACCCCGGACGCTGATTACCCCGTAGCGGCGAAACAAAGCCTCGTAGACCTGCGCATTGCCGGCGATCGTGCCGGTGTGGCTGAGAGCCAGTTTCGCCCCGGCGTCCGTACGAGCGAGCTTCAAAGCAATGACGGGCACGCCACGTTGCTGCGCCTTCTCAAGCGTTTCAATGAAGCTCGCTGATTGGCGCTGCAAACCGGCACGCGCGCGCAGCGCGCCATGGCGGCAGTGCGGCTTTTCCCATCATCTTCCAACTCGGCGCCGGCAAAAATCACCAGTGAGCGCGCGCCCGATGCAAGCGCCTGTTCAACGGTTCGCTCCAGAACCTTGTTCGGGACGGTCACAATCACGAGATTGAGCGGCTCCGCAAGCTCCGTGATGGCGCTATGGCTGGCGCAGCCGTACAAGCTGCGATAGGACGGATTGACCGGATAGATGGCGCCACGATAACCGCCGGAAAGCAGATTACGCAATGCATCGTTGCCCACTGAATTGCGCTTGCGCGATGCGCCGATCAGCGCGACGGAGCGCGGCGTCAGCATCGGCGCTAAGGCGTGCGAATGCGCGATTCGCGGCTCTTGGGTCAAAGCGCTTGGTTGCTCCATGTGTCGTATCGCGCCAGACGCAAAAAGGAAGCTTACTATACCGAGCGGGTTAAACCTGAGCCATTCGGCGAGGTCTGGAGCATGTTCAAAGCATTGCTGTTGGAAAGCGCGAACGGCACGGTGTCCGCGTCGGTGCGCCGACTCGAGGAATCGAAGCTGCCGGCCGGCAACGTCACGGTCGCCGTGGAGTACTCGAGCGTCAATTTCAAGGACGGAATGGTGGTGAGCGGTGTTGGCGGTCTGGTAAAAACTTATCCCCACGTGCCGGGCATCGATTTTTCAGGCACCGTGATCGAAAGCAGCCACTCGAGCTACAAGCCTGGCGACAGGGTTCTGCTCACTGGCTGGCGGGTAGGGGAGATTCAATGGGGCGGACTTGCGGAGAAGGCGGTGGTCAACGGCGATTGGCTGGTACCGCTGCCGCAAGGGATGACTACTCGCCAGGCCATGGCGATTGGTACCGCCGGATTTACCGCGATGCTGGCCGTCTTGGCGCTTGAGGCTCATGGGCTGACTCCCGCCTCCAGCGAAGTGCTGGTAACAGGCGCCGCAGGTGGCGTCGGGTCGGTGGCGATCGCCATTCTGGCGCACCGCGGATACGAGGTAATCGCCTCGAGCGGGCGTGCGGACGCGCACGATTATCTTAAGGGACTCGGGGCCAGCGCCGTGGTGGACCGCTCGCCATTCTCGGACCCGGCGAAGCGTCCGCTCGAGGGCGAGCGCTGGGCGGGCTGCATCGATTCGGTGGGCGGCAACACGCTGGCGCGAGTGCTGGCGCAGACCAGATACGCGGGCTCGGTCGCTGCCGTGGGCCTCGCCGGCGGCAGCAAACTCGAGCACACGGTAATTCCGTTCCTGCTGCGGGGCGTAAATCTGCTGGGTATCGATTCAGTCATGTGTCCGCGGGAGCGGCGGCTCGAAGCCTGGGAGCGTCTTCGCAAGGATTTGCCGATGGAAAAACTGCAGGCCATGAGCCTCGAAGCAGCGCTGAGCGATGTACCGCGGCTCGCCGCTGAGATCCTCAAGGGCCAGGTGCGCGGACGCGTGGTCGTGAACCTAAAATCCTAACGCAGGACCCCTTCGTCCTCGAAAATTGCGACTGCGCGCGTCCAGTCAGATCCAGGTACGATACGAACGTGAAACGATGGCTACGGCGCGCGGCAATGTCGCTTGGCTACACTCTGGCGCCAAAGGTCGCCGATGCCGGCGTACTGGAATTGATCCGCAGTTTGCGCCCGCGCAGTTGCGGGGTGTCATTGATTCGCATCGGCGGCAATGGAGACGGGGGCTACCTGGTTCCTGACGATCTGACGGGCATCGAATATTGTTTTTCGCCCGGCGTTAACTACACCGCGGAATTCGAGGATGGGCTGGCGAACCGAAACATTCGCTCCTTTCTCGCCGATTATTCGGTTGAACGTCCACCCGTGATGCGGCCGGAATTCTTATTCGATCGAAAGTTCATCGGCGCCAATGACAATGAGATGTCCATGACGCTCAGCGCCTGGAAGGATAAATACCTGCCTGGCTACGGCGGCGACATGCTACTGCAGATGGACATCGAGGGAGGCGAATACGAGGTTCTGTTGAGTACTCCACTCGAACTTCTCGGGTCATTCCGCATCATCGTGTTGGAACTGCATTCGCTCGAGCGATTGTTCGATCCCTTCGCGTTCCGCATCATGAAAGCCTGCTTTGAGAAACTGCTGAGCCGCTTTTATGTGGTCCATTCACATCCGAACAATTGCAGCGGCATGATCGATCAGAACGGCATCGAGATACCGGAGGTAATGGAGATGACGTTCTACAATCGCAGCCGAAGCGCCCCGGGTCCCTACCGCGTCGACTACCCGCACGTCCTGGACGTCGACAACTGCCAGGGCCGACCGTCGTTCATTTTGCCGAAATGCTGGCGCTAGGTTCCCATCGATACGCCGCAGACCGCTAGCGCACCGACATGAATCGGCTCCAGTTGGGCAGCAATGGGCCGCGGGTTGGCGCGCTCGGACTCGGTTGCATGGGCATGTCGGGCGTATATGGGCCTTCGGATCGTGAGGAGGGCCTGGCTACGCTACGCGCCGCACTGGATGCCGGAATTGATCTGATCGACACCGGCGACTTTTACGGCATGGGGCACAATGAGCTGCTGATCCGCGAAGGCCTCTTGGGCCGTGATCGCGACCGCATCATTGTGAGCGTTAAATTCGGTGCATTGCGCGACGCCGCCGGTCGCTGGATTGGTGTCGATGCGCGACCGGTCGCGGTCAAGGCTTTCCTGGCCTATTCGCTGCAGCGGCTTGGCACCGACTACATTGACATCTACCGTCCCGCGCGGCTCGATCCCAGCGTGCCCATAGAAGACACGGTGGGCGCAATCGCGGACATGGTGAAGGCGGGATATGTGCGCCACATCGGTTTATCGGAGGTGGGTGCGGAAACCATCCGACGTGCCGCGGCGGTGCATCCGATCTGCGATCTGCAGATCGAATACTCCTTGATTTCACGGGGGATTGAACAGGCCATCCTGCCCACATGCCGGGAGTTGGGCATCGCGATTACCGCCTATGGGGTGTTATCGCGCGGGCTGATCAGCGGGCATTGGCCGCAAGCAAATCAGCCGGCCAATGATCTTCGCGTTCATATGCCCCGCTTTCATCCTGGCAATCTGGAGCACAATCTGACCCTGGTAGAGGCACTGCGCGCCGTGGCCTCGGCAAGACATGCGAGCGTCACGCAGATCGCCGTCGCCTGGGTAGCCGCCCAAGGACCTGACATCGTGCCTCTGATCGGTGCGCGCCGCCGCGATCAATTGGCCGAGGCGCTCGCAGCGCTCGATTTGATTCTCAGTGGTGACGATCTTGCGGCGATCGAACGTGCGGTGCCGAAAGGCGCTGCCGCCGGAGATCGGTATGCGGCGGCACAGATGGCCCAGCTTGATAGCGAGCGCACCGGCTCGAGGGCGTGAAGGGCGGCGTTACGTGGACACGAGGCACAGCTTCTTGCAGGCGGGGCACTCGACCAAGGTCGGCAACTCAAGCTCGAACCAGGATCGTCCGCATTCGCAGCGCATCTTGAACAGGCGCTGGGCTTTGACCGCGCCCAGCTCTTGTTCGTGAACGACTATCCCGCTTTCCATCGCCCCGATCGCGCCTTTTGGCTGCGGCTCTGGGGGCACCACGGCGAGCCCTGCTCGCTGGCCGGCCGGTCGGGAGTTACCCCGCTGAGCAGTCCCGCTCTTCACAGGTCCACCGTCGCGGTCGGCCGCACCTTATATGTAAATAACATGCTCGCCCCCTTTATAAATCAGATGATTGCCGCCGAAACCTCTCCTCTCGTTATGTTAACCATCGCACATCGGATCGCTTCAGGCAACTGTCCTGGCTCGGGCAGTGAGTTCGGGGTGAGGATCAGGAAGGCTGTGGAAGGATGGGGCTAGTGGATGCCAAATCAGGGATGGCTGAGCCTGAGCCAGTCACGTCCGCGCAGCGTCGTGAGGTAGGGGAGCAGCCGCGCGTCGAGTTCCGCATCCGGCGATCGATAGCTCCAGTGCACTGCAGGGGGCATAGACATCAGGATGGCATCTGTGCGCCCGCCTGACTGCAGTCCGAATAGCGTACCGCGATCCAGCACCAGGTTGAACTCAACGTAGCGGCCGCGCCGGTAGAGTTGATAGGCGCGTTCGCGTTCGCCGTAAGCAGCGTGGCAACGCCGGCGCACGATCGCCAGATAGGCTTGCCGGTAGTGGGCGGCGACGCTTTGCATGAATGCGAAGCACTGCTCCCAGGGCATACCGATCTCGGCCGCCTCGGCATTCAAATCGTCGTAGAAGATGCCGCCCACGCCGCGTGCTTCGCCGCGATGACGCAGAAAGAAATACTCGTCGCAGGACCTGCGCGCCAGTGGGTACAACGCCGCATTGAAGGGCTGGCAGGCCGCGGCGGCGGCTCGGTGCCACAGGACCACGTCCTCCTCGAACGCCAGGTACGGTGTCAAATCGAAACCGCCCCCAAACCACCAGACATCGCCGGCGCTGAAGAAGCGCACATTCAGATGACTGGTCGGTACGCAAGGATTGCGGGGGTGGGTGACCACCGACAGCCCCATGGCGCGAAAGCTGCGTCCGGCGAGGTGCGGATTGCGTGCGGTCGCGGCGGGGGGCATCTTGGCGCCGTTGACATCTGAAAGCGCTACCCCGGCACGCTCGAAGACTGCACCGCCTTCCAGTACCGCGGTGGTGCCGTGTCCTGCAAGGCCGGCATCATTACCGTTGCGCTCCCAGGCATCCTTCAGAAACTGCCCCGTGGCATCTTCTGCCTCGAAGGCGCGGCATAGCTCCTCTTGCAGCGCTACCAGGTATCGGTGCACGCTCTGGGTCGGCGCTTCATTCATATTCGCCACGGAGAGAGGCAATGATCGCATTTACCCGCACAGCATCGATCGCACCCGGCAAGGCCGCCAACGCCATGCGCTTCGGCCACGAAGTGGCCAAGTACGTTAAGGAGAAACACGGTACGAACCTCGAGGTGCTGCTTCCGATCGGCGGTAATCCGAGTCGCATAGCGTGGTACTGCCGCTTCGAGGGTCTGGCGCAATGGGAGTCTTTGATTGGCGAGCTGATGGCGGACAAGAAGTACATGGACCTCGTGGCGAAGAGCAGCGATGCGTTTCTACCCGGATCCCTCCATGACGAGCTCTGGCGAACCATCTGATGGGTATCATCGCGCGACTCGCACGCCTAGTTCCCCGTCCAGGCGGGAGGCTTGGTTTGACTTTACGCTACGTCTGATCGCTGCGTATCTGATTTTATAGTGTTCGCTACGGCGCCGATGCCGGCGCATTGCTATGATCTTCGTGCTTCGAGCGGAGGCGGAGCAATGACATCAAGCACCACACGAGACGCCAAAGTGACGGACGCCGATATCGACGCCTTTCAGAGCGATGGAGCGGTCTGTCTGCGGCAACTGCTGCGACCAGACCAGATCGAATTGCTGCGCGCAGGGATAGAGGCCAACCTCGCGCAACCGAGTCCGCGCGCCAAAGTCGCGAGCGGGACCGACGATCCCGGTCGTTTTATCGAGGATTTTTGTAACTGGCAGTACAACGAGTACTACCGGCGCTTTATTTTCGAATCCTCGCTCGCGCAGGCCGCAGGACAGCTAATGCACAGCCGCACGGTGCGGCTATATCACGATCACATGCTGACCAAGGAGCCGGGAACGCGCCAGAGAACACCGTGGCATCAGGATCAGCCGTACTACAACATCGAAGGCCGCAGCAACCTCAGCATGTGGATCCCGGTAGATGCGGTCAGCCGTGCGGCCACGCTCGAATTCGTCGCGGGCTCGCACTTGGGACCGTGGCTCATGCCGCGCACCTTTCTCGACCAGCAAGCGAAATGGTTCCCGGAGGGCAGTCTCGCCGAGCTGCCGGACATCGACACGAATCGCGTTGCCTACCGCATACTCGGCTGGGCTCTGCAGCCGGGCGATGTCGTGTGCTTTCAGATGCTGACCTTGCACGCCGCCGGCGGTGTCGACGGCACCGAGCGGCGCCGCGTGTTTTCGGTCCGTTTTCTGGGCGACGACATCACTCATGCGCCGCGGCCATGGCGGACCTCGCCTGAGTTTCCGGGCCTCGTTGACGTGCTGCCGGCCGGCGCGCCCATGGATCATCCATTGTTCCCGATGCTGTGGCCGAGCGTCGAATCCCGCGGCTATTGATGCGCCGTGCTCGCTTGCTGTGCGCGGTAGGCTATCCAGCTTTGGTCGATCAGATAGGCATGGATATTGTCCGCATCCTCTTCACTGATCAGGTCATCGAACCGTTCCATACCCGTCGGGGCCAGGACGCCGTGCAAAACGATCTCGTTGAACGCGGCGTGCAACTCGGCACCAAGCCGGCGAAGATCGGGTGTTGAACTCGGACCCAATACGTGGCAGCGGGAACACTCCTCGATAAATTTAATCTCGCCGGCGCTGATGCTCGCCGCGCTCGCGGTTTGAGTCGGTGGCACGTGAAATGGTCCATCATCACGCGGCGCGGGTTTGGGCACTTCGCCGCCGCTGAGCCTGAAGGCGATGATACGGTTGCTGTTTTGATATTTCAGCGCGGCACTGCTGGGCGGTATGGGACCGACCGTGATGGCAGCGCCGCCGTACCCCACCTGCACCGCGACGAACTGCTCGCCATGGATGGCATAGGTCATGGGCGCGGCCAGGATATGGCTGCCTGTTTGAATCACTTTTAGCACTTTGCCGGTGTCGGCCGCGTAGATCCACAGCTCGCCACTGCCGCGTCCTTGAAACACGAGGTTCGCCGCGGTGGACATGACCCCGCCGTCGTAGCCGCGTATTCCCGCTGAAGTTTCAACTTCCCAGACGCTCTTGCCGGTGCTTGGGTTCCAGGCACGCAGCAGTTCACGTACCGGCTTTTGCGGGCGCGATGCTTTAATGGCCGCCATGTCGGGCACCGGCCCGTAGAGCCGCTTCAAGTCCTCGGAGTCGTAGGTATCGTCGGCAATGATGCCGTTAACGGTGAAGAAGCCGTCGATGTACTTGACCGAACCGCCGTTATGCAGCAGGTCGACCCATACGCTCGGCACGTCCAGGACGGGGATGTAGACCAGGTGGGTCTGGCTGCTATAAGACATTGGATTCCAGGTGTGTCCGCCGGCCCAGGACGGATAGATCGTCTTAGGTCTGGCATACCAATCCGCCTGCTTGGTCACCAGCGGTCGACCGGTCTTCATGTCAACGCCCGAGGCCCAATTGACGTAGGTATAGTTTTTCGCTGACAGCAGCTGTCCGGTCTTGCGATCCAGCACATAGAAGAATCCGTTCTTCGATGCCTGCATGATGACCTGGCGCGGCTTTCCCGCAATATCCAGATCCGCCAGGATGAATTTCTGAACGGCGTCGAAATCCCAACTGTCTCGCGGCGTGGTCTGGTAGTACCAGGCCAGGCGTCCGGTATCGGCATGCAAGGCCAGGATCGAGGCCGTATAGAGGCTATCCAGCTTCGCCGAGCCCAATTGCCGCAAATCGTAGGGGGCCGCGTTGGCGGTGCCCAAGTAGATCAGATTCAGCTTCGCGTCATAGGCCAATCCGTCCCAAGCCGTGCCGCCGCCGTTGAACTGCGGCTGGCGATGCGGGTCCCAGGTCTTATCGGCCGCGGCCAGTTCCGGATTCTCATAGGGCTGCCCCACTGCCGGCGGCACGGTGTAGAACCGCCATTTAAAGGCGCCCGTCTGCAAATCATAGGCCGCGACATAACCGCGTACCGCAACGTGGCCCATGTCGGCTCCGCCATTGCCGATGACCACGACATCGCCGGCGATCTGGGGCGCGCCAGTGCTCGAGTAGGGCAACTTGTGATCGAGAATGGTGTCGGCTTCCCAGATCTGCTGGCCGGTGGCTGCATTCAAGGCGTGCAAGTGCCCGTCGACTGATGCAACGTATACCTTACCCTTCCAAACGGCTACGCCCCGGTTGACCAGATCGCAACAGGGATTTCTCGCGTAGATGTTTTCAACCTGTGGCACGAAACGCCACAGCTCGTGCCCGGTGGCGGCATCGAGAGCGTACGCGTAGCCCCAGGTGCCCGAGGTATACATGACCCCATCGACCACGATCGGCGTCGCCTCCTGACCACGCTCAGTCCCGAGATCGTACTGCCACGCGAACCCCAGCTGCCCCACGGTCTTGGCGTCAATGGTCGTCAAAGGGGAATAGTAGCTGCCGTCCTTGTCGCGTCCGCCGGTGAACCAGTTCTGTGGCTCGCTGTCCGCTGCTTGCAAACGCGCGGCGTCGACATCACCGGGCTCACGCGCCGCGCAGAGGCCAGCGCCGCCGATCAGCAGCGCGCCGGCGGCGATCAGCAGCACACGGTTTCGTGCAGCAGCAGTGCACGTTATCGTTCTACGCAAGATTCACTCTCCTGCACGGGGCGCGAAATGATAACACCCCTGTCGCTCGCGCCACGCAGTGGCGACTACAGGGTCGCATTATTGTCGGACGCGCGCGCTCTTGGGGTCGTACATCGGTGTCAGCGAGGCCCGCGCCGGTATCCGGCGTGTATCGATCTGAATTTCATAGCGGCCGGCATTGACGTAGTCGTCGCTGGCGCCCGCGGCCGGAATTCGCGCGGGCTGCGCCTCGTCTGCAACAGCACCGCACGCACGTGGCACTCGAGGCGCGTCCGTGCGACACCGCACTGATCAGCTCCAGCGAATGGGCTAATCTTCGTTTTGGGCCATCAGCCCGTTCACGGCTGATCGCAGACCCGATGCACGGAATTCGCTCTGCGGATCCGGCACTTCCATTCACCAAATTTCAATCGAGAATCATCATGAAACTTAAGGCTCTGACGGCCGTAACCGGCCTGACGATCCTCGGTCTTGTCGCAAGTGGCGCCTGCTTTGCCTCTACCAAGGCGGAGCTCAGAGCAAGAGCGGACAGGACCCTGGAGCATTTCTATCGGCTCAACCCCACGAACAAGGACCTCGCCGGCAAAGCCACCGGCATACTGGTGTTTCCGCGCGTTACCAAGGGCGGTGTCGGCATCGCCGGCGAGTACGGCGAAGGAGTGCTGAAGGTCAACGGCGCGACCGTCAGTTACTACAGCGTCGGTTCCGCCTCGGTCGGGCTCACGCTCGGAGTCGGCCGGCACAGCGAGATCATCATGTTCATGACGCCGGAATCGCTCGGCAGATTCCAGAACAGTAAGGGCTGGTCGGTCGGTGCGGACACCGCTGTCGCCGTGGTCTCGCAGGGAGCAGGTGGTCAGTACGACGTTGCGACTTTAGACAAACCGATCCTTGGCTTCGTCTTCGGTCAGAAGGGTCTGATCGGAGATCTGTCGCTCGAGGGATCGAAGATCACCAAGATCAAGCCCACGGGTTAGGTGCTGCCCGCTGGCGCGGTCCCGCGCCAGCGGTTTCATACACCTTTATCGGCACTGAGCCGACGCGATCGCATGATGCACGATCAGCGCGGCGCGGCGCTGGCCGGTCGCTCTTTGCCTGGCGAGCCATTGCAGCTTGGGCGAGAGCCGCTGGTAGTAGTGCAAAGCCTCAGGTTCGGGCAATGTGTAGAGGGGCGCGATCAGCGTCTCGCCTTCCGTGACCTCGAGCGCTATGGAGTCCTGGTATCGGTCTGCGTTGGCTGGCATTGGTTGGGCCTACGGTTTCCTCGACTGGACCATGCTAGGCCGGAAGCGCCCATGGGGCTTGTGTTCTGCTGCGCATTTCTGCTGATTGGTCGGCCCAGGTAGGGGGAATGAGCTGGAGTACGCACCGTCAGAGGCTGCACCGCACGGCCGAATTGTTCAGAGGAAGCAAGATTCTCGCGACCAGGGTGGCAGTGCGAGCGCAGCGATCAGGATTTGACATAGCAGCGTCAGGGCCGTGCGCGGTGAGCCGAAGCGGAATGGGTCCATCGTCGATTCCTCTTAACGGCCGAATGCGATCGATCCCATATCCTAGCGCGCCGCCTGAGCCCCAGTGCGCGTCGGCCCCGCTACCGCGTCGAGGCGCTTTTGCCCAGTATCTCTGCGCGAATATCGGTGATTTCGCGCGCGCGCGAAGGCACAGCTTCCTCACAGCGGTCCGGACGCGGACAGTTGGCGCTGCGTGGACAGATGATGCGCGCCGGTTGCGCCAGCGCCTCCTCGACCCAGGCAATGTTGAGCACGCCCGCGGCGGCGCGCAGTGCCGTGGCGGCCTCACGCGGAATCGGCGCGTCGGCGCGCCGTCGCAGGCAGTCAGCGGCGATGCTGCCGACGATGTCCGCGGAATTGGCGCCGTTTGCGTCCAGCACCGGGGCCAGATCAATGCCGACCGACAGCACGTGCGGGTTGCCCGCCATGTCACGCGTTCGCATTGAGTAGCAGCAGTAGAGCAGGGATCGCTCGTGATCGCGCAGCACCGATATCTGAGAGCCGGATTCCTTCTGGTGGCCGCCGATCATTCGAAACACGGCCCACTGCGGACACGGATCCGATACCCGCGCCATGTTGCCCCAGGGCAGCGGGATGCCGTTGCCGCGATAGACGGCGCGCAGATAGCCCGGCGGATAGGCATCGAAGAAATGCCAATAGGGATAGGGCGAAACCTTGGTCATGCGGCGCATGAGGACGGCGGGGGTCAATTCGAGCTTCGCCGCCGACTCGATGCGGTAGCGCTCGCGTGCCAGAAATCGCCGGAACGGAATCTTGGGGCATAGCAGGGCGCCGGCAAAAAAACTGCATTCAAAGTCGCGCCAGGCGTGCAGCACGTCCTGGGCGCGCAGGCCGGCGGCATCCGATCCGCCTTCGGGACTGCCGCCCATCTCCCCGCCCGTGGCGTGTGGGGATTTCATGCCGTCGCCGCCGTGCAGCACCTTGTGCCCGATATGCGTGGCCAGATCGAACTTCAGCCGCGCCGGATCTGAGCGCAGCGCGCGGTTCAGATAGACCGTGCCTGGAGCCTCGAAGAAGGAGCGCACGGTGCTGCGTACTTCCTGATCCTTGTCACGCACCAATACCGGGCGGCGATCGAACCAGCGCAGCTTCAGGTCATGCTGGCTGGCCAACTGCAGCAAGTCATCCACCGTCAGCGGGAATCGGCGCTCGCCGACACGCTCGGCGCTGCGCTCGAGATCGGGAAAATCGTTGCGCGACATCTCCTGGTGCGAACGAATCAAGAGATGCGCAAACTGCCGGCCGCTGGTGCCGGTCTGCGACAACAGTTCGGGAATTGCCGATTGCAGCAGCTCCTTGGAGAACAGGAATCCGGGTTCGAGCGGTATGCGCGCGGCGCCACCGCCACGTACCGCGGGCACCGCTTCCGCCACATCGGCGCTTTCGTCCAGGAACCATGCCACTTCGCGCTGGAACACAGCGGCCAGCAGCGCCAAGAGCTCTTTGGACGGGATGCGTTTGCCGCTCTCAATCATACTGAGGTAGGACACGGACGGGGCAACCTCGGCGTCGATCTGCACGCACCGGATTGATAGCTCCTCGAGCGTCAGAGCGTTGCGCTTGCGGATATTGCGCAGCTTGGCACCGAGGAAATGGCCCTTTCGCAGCAAATTTGACATGCTGGTGTGAAATTAACACTGTGAAGTTTTTAAAGTCAAATATTCACAATGCAGCGGTTATGCTGATTTCATGAACACCGCCCTGTCACATTATGACCGCCTGGCGCCTGCCGCGACGGCCGTGGAGGTCGCGCGCAGCAGGGTCGAGCGCGCGGAGGAAGTGCTTACGCCCGAAGCACTTG
>CABEDP010000453.1_pt1 | contig 27261 bp, 18 predicted proteins | sample 3423091 | NCBI WGS metagenome assembly CABEDP01 (sample SAMEA5534331, study PRJEB31848) | metagenome | biome: tundra; feature: field; material: soil | place: USA | collected 2013-05 | depth 0.15 m | reverse complement strand
ATGCACCGTCGCGGTCGCGATGGCAATGTTGTAGAGAATGGTGGTGATCGATTGCCACAGCACCAGTCCCGGCAGACGTTCGGTGTCCAATGGCACGACGATGGCATCGCCAGGGCGCATTTCAACCCCTGCGCTGGAACTGAACCAGCCGCGCCGCCCGGCATCGACACTGCCGTCGGCACGCACGACGTAGATCTGACTGCGGTCGGCCTGTCGTGTCTCACCGCCGCTCTGATCGATGTAGTCGTCGCGTGACATGCGTCGCTGATACAAGTGCGAGGACGCACTCTGTACTTCACCGAGCACCATGACTTCCTGTCGCTGCTTGGGCACGATCAGTTCATCACCATTGCGCAGAATGACATCGTTACTCGAGCCCGGCCGGGCATGCATTACGGCTTGCAAATTGATCACCAGACGTCCAACGGCTTTGGAAGATTTGATCTGGTCTAACAGCGTTTGCCCAATGGTCAATGACTGCGCAGAGCCGGAGATGTTGCCGCGCGCGGCCTGCAGCGCCTCTTCGGCAATGGCGATACGCATGCGCTCGGCGAAGCGATCGAGCTGTTCCTGCTCGCGTTCCTGGAGTTCGCTCCGTGTAAACACGCTGCCGGCAGGGAATGCCAGGGCCGTCAGGCCGCCGGCACGTTGGATCACGGAGCGCAGCGTCTCGCCCTGCTGAATCGCGTAGGTTCCCGGGAAACGGACCTCGCCTTTGAGGGTCACCTGGTCCTGCTCGGTCCAGCCGGAGATCTGCTTGATCGACAGGCGATCGAACGGCTGCAGCGTGACATTCGCGCTCTGATCGCCGCTGCGGATCGCAGCCAGATCGATCGGTAACACCTCGGTGCGGCGCTGCTCGCCGTTGTCGACGATGTAGCGCGACAATTCCGCATGGGTGCCATAGGCCGCAGAATCAAGACTACCTCCGGCGCGGATCAGGTCGGTGACGCGCATGCCCGCTTCGAGTGGGTAATCTCCTGGCACCTTGACCCGACCGTCGATGTGCACGATCTGCACCGGCTGGGCCAGATTGGACTGCACGCGCAGCTCGTCCATGAGCGGATGGATGACATGCTCGCGGCTGCTCTGCAGATCGAACACCGTGAGCGTATCGCGCGGCATCAACGTCGTGTCGACGGGAGAGCCCGGAGCGCGCAATGCTGCGGCCAGATCCGCCGACAACACTGTGATGCGCCGGTTGGGCGGCAGTTCACGGCGAATCAGCAGATAATTCTGGTCGGCATTGGGTTTGAGCTCATCGATTGACGAGACCACGTCGGACAGCCGCAAGCCATCGCGCCAGGCGAAATACTTTGGCCGATAGACGTAGCCCTGCAGGGTAATGCCGGAATCCAGCTGCGGTCGCAGGCGCAGCACGCGCAGCGCATCGCCGTTGCGCAGCGCGGGGCTCGCAGTGTTCGGCGAGGAGGGATTCACGTTGAGCACAACGCGGCGCTGCTGGTCATTCACCCGAACCAGCGCGGCGGTGTCGCGATCGGCCACCGGCGTGAGGCCGCCGCCCATGCTGATCAAATCGGAGACGCTGGCGGTACCCTTGAGTTCATAGATCGCCGGCCGCTGCACTTCGCCGTCGATCGATACGGTCGAACCCACGGACGGAATGAAGACGACGTCCCCGGGCAGCAGCTTGGCGTCATTGGCGCTGTCGCCGCGCATCAACAAATCGTACAGATCCACTGTGCGCACGATCTCGCCCTGGCGCTTGAGCTGGATGGTGCGCAAGGAGCCGATCGGTTTGACTCCGCTGGCGGCGAACAACGCCGTGGTGACCGTGGCCAGTCCCGTCACGGTATAGGAGCCTGGGTATTTCGCCTCGCCGAGCACGAATACGTTAATCGTACGGGTGTCGCCCATCGACACGTTGGCGCGTACGCCAATCATCTGCCGCGCCACGCGCGCCTCGATGTCGCTCTTGACTTCGCTGTAGCGCTGACCGCCTACCGCAATCGGACCGAGCTGCGGGAAGCTCACGCGCCCGTCGCGCGACACCGTAAGCCTGAGGGTCTGGTTCTGGCTGCCGAACAGCTGCACCTCGAACACATCGCCCGGTCCGATGACGTAGTCGGCTGGTACCGGCACATTCAGCATGGGCTGGTAGTTCAACATTGAATTGTCGAACAAGTCGTAGCCGAAGGGCTTCAGCGCGGCCTGGCCGGATTTCTTCAATGGCAGCCGCGTCAAATTAATCTGCAGTTTCGAAAATGCCGGCTCCGCCGCTGCCCGTCGCGTCGCGAGATCCTCGGTCAGTCCGGCCAGCGCCATAGCGGGAATGCCGGGAAGCTGCAGCTCACCGCTGCTGTCGAGTTGGTAGGGATTGTGGGAGCGGATCAGATCCACCAGATCCGTGAGCCGCTGCTTCTCGTCGGCCTGCAATTCCTCGATCGGCTGCTGCGGCTGCTCTTGCAGGCGCTGATTGTTCGCTGCCTGCTGTTGGGTGAGCTGCTGTTGCAGGAGTTGCTGTTGCTGCGGAGTGAGCTGGGTCGGGATGGTGCCATTGGTTTGCGCCGCGTTCGGATACCCGCTCTGACGCGCGTTCTGAGGGTTGTACTGACCGTTGACGGGATTGCCATTGTTCTGCATCTCGCCCTGTAGGGAGATATCGACCAGCACCGTATCACCGGGCTTGAATACCGGCGGCAGGAATTGATTTTCCTCCTGTTGATCCTGATTCTGCTGCCGGCGCTGCTGCTGCAACATCTGCTGCTGAAGCAATGCAGACTGGGAGCTGTTATAGCCGCCGGAGCTACCCGACAGAGAGCCCGAACTTAAGCCCCCGATGCCAGAACTGGTGCCACCACCCTGCCCCAGGCGCTGCAGGATGGCCTGCTGCTGGTCGGGTGGCAGGCTGTTGAACAGCTGCATCTGCTGCGACAGATCGGTCTGCTGCGCGCGGACTGGGTTGGGAAGCACGAACAAGGCGATCACGAGGATCGCCAGACTGATGGTTATGCCAATTCGATGTCGGGCCGGTATGCCGGTCACTCGCTAGCTCCCCGCCATTGCACAGATTGGGATTGTACTACGCGCCATCCGATCAGCGGATGTCGAGCCGTCGCGTTGACACGCGAGTTAAACACGCCACCGCTTCACGTACCCCAACCCGCCGGCCAGTGAGCTCGATACGCCCTGGGCGCTATCGGGTTTCTGCACCAATGGAATGATCGTCTCGCAGAGCTTCTTACCCAGTTCCACGCCCCACTGATCAAAAGCGTTGACGCCCCAGACCACGCTTTCCACGAACACCTTGTGCTCATACAGCGCGATGATCCGGCCCAGCGTGACCGGATCGAGCTGCTCGAACATCAGCAGGCTCAAAGGCCGATTGCCCTCGTGGATCTTGTGCGGCAGCAGCGCGGCGATCTGTGCCTCGGGAAGCTTGGCGCGCGCCAGATCGGCCCTGATCGCCGCCGCATCCTGACCCAGCGCAAAAGCCTCCGCCTGCGCCAGGCAGTTGGCGATCGCCAGGTCCTGCTGCGGCTGGTTGGCGCAGGAGGAGCGTATCGGCAGCAGGAAATCCAGTGCCGTGCGCTGCGTGCCCTGGTGCAATAGCTGAAAGAACGAATGCTGCGCATTGTTGCCGGGCTCGCCCCAGATCACCGCAGAGGTCCCGAGCGTGGTCGCGCTGCCATCGAGCTTCACGTGCTTGCCATTGCTCTCCATCTCGAGCTGCTGCAGATAGGCGGGCAATCGCGCGAGCCGCGAGTCGTAAGGCAGCACCGCCAGCGTGGGCAGGCCCAGCAGATCGATGTTCCAGACCGCCAGCAGACCCGCGAGCACCGGCAGATTCTGCTGCCAGGGGGCGCTGCGAAAGTGTTCATCGATCTCGCGCGCGCCGGACAGGAAAGACTCGAAGCCCTCGCGGCCGATCGCGATCGCAAGCGATACGCCAATCGCCGACCACAGCGAGTAGCGCCCGCCGACCCAGTCCCACATGGCGAAGCGATACTCGGGATGCACCCCGAACTCGTCCATCGCTCGGGTATTGACCGAGACGGCCGCGAAGTGCGCTGGTACCGCCTTCTCGCCTTGGCGCTGCTGAATCCAACTGCGGGCCGCCCGGGCATCCGTGAGCGTCTCGAGCGTCGTGAAGGTCTTCGAGCAGATGATGAACAGGGTGCGCGCCGGATCGGCGTTTTCGAGCACATCGACCATCTGACAGCCATCGACGTTGGAGACGAAGGCGACCTGCGGCGCACCTTGCGCCGATGCCTTGAGCGCCTGCACCGCCATGGCCGGACCCAGATCCGACCCGCCGATGCCGATGTTCACCACCAGCGAGTAGTTCGCATCGCTGCTCGAGCGGATCCGGCCTTGCCGCACATCTTCGGCGAACCCCAGCACGCGCTCGCGCTCGGCCAGCACCAGCGCATTGATGTCCGTCCCATCGACCATCAGCGGCGCCTCGCCGGAGCTCCTCAGCGCGGTGTGCAGTACCGCGCGGCCTTCAGTGCTGTTGATGGGATCGCCACGAAACATGGCCTCGATGCGCGCGCGCAGCTCGAGCTGATCGGCGAGTGCGGTAAACGCAGCGAGCACCCGCGCATCGACGCGCTGGCGCGAATAGTCCAGGACCAGCCCCGCCGCCTCGTGCGAGAAGTGCCCGAAGCGTTGCGGATCCTGCGCAAACAGCTCAACCGTGGCCGTGGCGCTCAGGCGCTGGGCCAGGGCTTCAAGTTCGCGCCAAGCGGGACAGTCAGTGCCAGAGCGCTTAACGATCGTCATTCGGACTGCTCCGCGTAGCGGGTGGGGGACGGCAATTCTAGCGACATAGACGGCACTGCGAACCGATTCCGGGTCGGACCGGATTGCATTGGAGTGGTCAGACTTTGCGAATTGAGCCTGGATATTGAGCGACCACCACGGCATGTTCGCTGGTGATGGGCAACTCATCGTAATCGTTGTCGATCAGCCCACGGCGCAATAGCCGAGGATCGACGCGAAGGGTATCCAGCAGCAGCTTCACGCCTGCTCGCCGAAAACTCGCTCGATCTGCGCGCTGCCCATGTGATCGAAATCCGCGGGAACTTCAATTTCCCCGCTCATGAAACCCAGGCGTTGGGCCATTCCTGAGCGTGGCGCCGCCAGAGCAGTGACTTTGACCAGCGGTTTACCCGCCTTGGCGATTACAAACGACTCTCCCTTGGCGGCTTGGTCCACCTCCCGCGAGAGCTGAGTTTTGGCCTCAGGGATATTGAAGCAGCGCATGACACACCAGATAAACTAAGTCTGGTTAGTTTAGTCCACTGGCAGCGTCGGCCCAAGCCCCCTGCGGTCTACTCGGCCAGCCCCTGCAGCGTGCGTTGCAGGTCTATTCGGCCATGGGGGTGACCGGAGGTGGCGACTCGAGCGTGCTCCACACGCAGCGCCCGCCGCTCGACTTGGCGAGCAGTGCCAGAAGTTCCGCGTGGGCTGCGCACTCCTCGGCACTGGCAGGTATGACCACCAGCGGTTCACTGGGGCGCACCATCGCCGGCGCGGCGGTGGTGCGCGCGCTCGCGCGCTCGCGCGCCGACTCATCGAGCGCCAGCAGGCTCTGACCCCCGGTCATCGCCAGGTAGACGTCTGCCAGAATGCGCGCATCGAGCAGTGCGCCGTGCAGCTCACGATGCGAATTGTCGATGCCATAGCGTTTGCACAGCGCATCGAGGCTGTTGCGCTGACCCGGGTGACGCTCACGCGCCAGGCTCAGGGTATCGAGTATCTGGCACAGGTTGCGCACCAGGATGGGCGCCGGCGTCTCGAGCAACGCAAATTCCCGCTCGAGGAAGGCAATGTCGAACACCGCATTGTGAATGATCAACTCGCTGCCTTCGATGAACTGCAGCAGCTCGGTCGCGATCTCGGCGAACTTCGGCTCTTGCGCGAGCCGCGCGCGCGTCAGGCCGTGCACGGCGCGTGCACCCTGCTCGATCTCGCGCTCCGGATTGAGGTAGCGGTGAAAATACCGGCCCGTGGTGCGTCGATTGAGCAGCTCCACGCACCCGATCTCGATGATGCGATGGCCGCGATCGACTTCCAGTCCAGTGGTTTCGGTATCGAGAACGATCTGTCGCATGCGCAGCACTTGGGCTTAGTAGCGCGAGTCTACCGCAAGCAGCGCATCGATCGCGGCGTTCGCCAACGCATCGGCGCGCTCGTTGCCGGGTACGCCCGCGTGCCCTGGCACCCAGTGCCACTCGATCCGGTGCTTACCCGCCTCGTGCTCGAGCAGCTGCCACAAGTCCTGGTTCTTGACCGGCTTCTTGTCCGCGGTCTTCCAGCCGCGCGCTTTCCACTGCGGCAGCCACTCCAGAATGCCGCGGCGCACGTATTGCGAATCGGTGTAGACCCGCGCCTCGACCGGGCGCTTGAGCGCCTGCAGCGCCCCGATCACGGCCTGCAGCTCCATGCGATTATTGGTGGTTGGATTCTCCGCGCCGGAGATCTCCTTCTCGCGCGCCCCCATCGACAGCAGCGCCGCCCAGCCGCCGACTCCCGGATTACCGCGGCAGGCACCGTCGGTATAGATCTCGACCACGTCGCTCACATGCTCGGCTCCACGAGGCCACCGAGCACCGAGCGCCGTTCGCGCAGCCGCGGGCGAATGGGCGTCAGGGTATAGACGCGTTTGCGAGCCTTGATGACATAAGCGGCCGCCGGCCAGGGGTAGAACCAGCCGCGATGCAGCATCCTCGTGACGGTGGCCTCGAGCTCAGCGCGCGGTGCGCGCGGCAGGTGGTACAGATAGGGGTTCAGACTGACGATCTCGTAGCTCAACAGGCCCAGCCAATCGCGCACGCGTCCGCTGGCGAGCCGGCGTCGCAGGCCGGGCGGATAACCACCGCGCGAGGCCGCGGAACGTAGCCCCCAGAAGCTCGCCGGCCGGAAGCCCAGCACGATGAGCTGACCTTCCGCGACCAGCACCCGGTCGGCCTCGCGCAGCACCGCGTACGGATCGGGCGCGTACTCGAGCGTGTGGGGCAACAGTACGGCATCGACTGAACCGCTGCTGATGGGCAGATGCGCCAGACTGGCTACCAGATCCCCATCGGCCAGCCTGGGGTACGCATCGGCCACCACGCTCTGGCGTCGGATTCGACTTTGCGCCAGCAATTCACGGCCGGCACCCCAAGTTCCGAGCTGCAGCAGCTCCTGGCCGAAGACGTCATCGAAGGTCGTGGCCAGCAAACGCGCCTCCGCCGCGATCAGCGCCCGGCCCAATGGCTCACCCTGCCATGGCTGCAAAACACAAGGGAATTCCGCCATCCTGAGATTGTGAGCGTGTATTGTAAAAAAACTAGCAATTTTGTGAACTTACGGGTTAAATTCCACTGGCCTGGCGCCTCGGCTCCTGGCATACCGTAACATGTTCCAAATATCCGCTACGGGGAGCCGACCGTTGAGCCCAGCGAAGCTGACCCGACTGCCCCTGCGACTCCTGGTAATACCCCTGGCCCTGCTGGCTGGCTGCGCGCATCAGCTCAAGCCCGACAGCGCCGCCCTGGCCACGCCCGTGCCCGCGACTCCCCTGGCTGCGACGATTGCGGCGAGCCCGGAGGCCCTGCCGGCCGACAAGAGCCTCGCCGACGCCAACCTCACCCCGAACGAGGCGAATGCGGACAGCACCGCGGCCACCGACGAGGGCACCACGGCGAGCTTGGATTCGGCCGGCTTGCCCGGTCCGCCCATCGACAGCGTCGTGACCGTCAAACAGGCCGATCTGTTGGAACGTCTGCGCGCTGGTTTTGCGCTCGACGACGTCGATGAGCGCGCGGTCGCCGTCCAGCTGAACTGGTTCGCCAACCACCCGGACTTTCTCGAGCGCACGTTCGGGCGCTCCGAGCTCTGGCTGTATTACATTGTGGGTCAGCTCGAGAAGCGCAACATGCCGCGCGAACTGGCGCTGCTGCCGGTCATCGAGAGCGCCTTCGAACCCTACGCCTACTCCTCAGCGCGCGCCGCCGGGCTGTGGCAGTTCATCTCGGACACCGGGCGCCGTTTTGGTCTCAAGCAGGACTGGTGGTACGACGGGCGGCGCGATCCGATCGAGGCCACCCGAGCTGCGCTGGATTATCTGCAGGCACTGCATAATGAGTTCAACGGCGACTGGCTGCTCGCGATCGCCGCCTACAACTGCGGCGAGCTCGCCGTCGAGCGCGCAATCCAAAAGAATCAGCGCGCCGGCAAGCCGACCGACTTCTGGCATCTGAAGCTGCCCGCGGAGACTCACGGCTACGTGCCGGAGCTGCTGGCGATGCGTCGCCTGGTCGCCAATCCGGCCCGCTATGGCCTGGAGTTCAGCCGTATCCTGAACGAGCCGTACTTCGTACAGATCTCGACCGGCGGCCAGATCGATCTGGAGGTCGTCGCGAAAATCGCCGGGATCAGCACCGAGGACCTGTACACGCTCAACCCGGCGTTCCATCGCTGGGCCACCGATCCGACCGGTCCCCACAGGCTGCTGGTCCCCGTGGACGCCTCCGAAGGACTGGAGCAGACGCTCGCGCAACTGACGCCCGAGCAGCGCATGCGCATCGAGCACTACACTGTGCAACACGGCGACACGGTCGCCACGATCGCGCACCGGTTCGTGACCAAGCCCGATGTCATTCGCGAGCTCAATGACCTGGGACCGAGCGACCCGCTCGTGATCGATACGGCGCTGCGCGTGCCTTCAAACGTGGTGCTGCCCGAAAAGGCGGCTCGCGCGGCGATGCTATTCGACTCACCGGCGCGACTGCAGCGGCGTCATCGCGGCGTGCGACCCGATATTCGTGTCGTGCGGCGTGGCGATACGCTCTATGGCATCGCCCAGCGCCTGGGTACCGATGTGCATACGCTGGCAGAGGCGAATGGCCTGCGGCCCGGTGACCGCCTGCATAGGGGACAGAAGCTGCGGGTCGGCTCGAGCACGCTCGGTGCAGATTCGACACTGGCTGCCGGCAAATCGGCACACAGCACCAATGCCTCCGCCATCGCGGTGGCAGCGAGCGACAGCGGCCGGCGCGTGACCTACAAGGTGCGCCGCGGTGATACGCTCTATGGTATTGCCCGGCTGCTGCAGGTTACGGTCATCGAGCTGGTGGGCTGGAACGACATGTCCGGCGATCGCAACCTCAAGCCGGGGCAAACGCTGGTCGCCTTCGTTCGATCACGCAGCTGAGCGCCGTGGGTATCCTCCCGGGCAAGCGCGCGCTGATCGTGGGCGTCGCCACCGAGCGTTCGATCGCCTGGGGTATCGCCGAGGCCATGCACGCCCAGGGCGCCGAGCTGGCCTTCTCCTACGCCAATGACAAGTTTCGAGAACGGGTCGAGCCGCTGGCCGCATCGATTGGCTCGAAGTTGCTGATGCCGCTCGACGTGCAGCTCGACGATCAGATCGATGCCGCTTTCGCGCGGCTGCAGCGTGAATGGGGAACGCTCGACATCCTGGTGCATGCCGTCGCCTTTGCGCCGCGCGAAGCCCTGAGCGGCAGCTTCACCGCCAATACCTCCCGCGAGGCGTTCCGCATCGCGCACGATGTCTCGAGTTACAGCTTCACGGCGCTGGCGCGGGGCGCGGCCCCGCTCATGGCGGGCCGGGCCGGCGCCCTGCTGACGCTGTCTTACCTGGGTGCCGAGCGTTCACTGCCGAACTACAACGTCATGGGCCTCGCCAAGGCCAGCCTCGAGGCCAATGTTCGCTTCCTGGCCGCAGACTTGGGTCCCCAGAACATTCGCGTCAACGCCATCTCGGCCGGTCCGATCAAGACCCTTGCCGCTGCTGGCATCGGCGGCTTTCGCAAGATCCTCGCGCACGTCGCGCAGGCCGCGCCGCTGCGGCGCAACGTCACGACCCAGGACGTCGGCAATGCCGCCGCCTTTCTGTGTTCGGACATGGCCGCCGGCATTACCGGTGAGATTGTTTATGTCGACAACGGCTACAGCAGCGTCGGCATGAGCTTCGAGGGCGGCAGCGCGGAATAGTCCCGAATCCGGGCTATTGGAAAACGCTCGGGTTGCGCTTGACGGTGGCGCGATGCTCGAGCTCGAGCAGATACGCGGCCATATCGCCGTCGCGATCACGACGCATGTACTGCATGACGAGCTGCTCGTCGTTCTTGGGATTGGCGCCCGCGGTACCCGCGCGCACCCCACTGAGCATGAGCAGCGCGGCGCCGCCGTTATCGAGCGGCAACGCTCGATACTCCGGTTTGCCAGCCGGATACGGCGCTGCGAATGCGGCTTCCCGCACCTGTACCGGCAGCTGCGGATCACCGCGAGCGACAAACGCCGCTGGCGCGGCCGTGACACCGAGGGTCTTGATGACCGCATCGAAGTTGGCGCCGCCATCGAGCTGTTTGATGGCCTCCTTTGCGGCCAGCTGTGCGGCACTGGTGCTCGAATCCTTGCGGATCGCTGCGATCACCTCATCGCGCACGCTCGCGATCGGCTGCGGGGCGGGAGCCTGATGCTCGAGCACCTTGAAGATCACGAGCTTATCCTCCGCGAGCGCCACCGGGCCGCCGATGCGATTGCCCGAGAGCGCATCGTCGCTGAACACGGCCTGCACCAGCTCGGGCTTGCCGCCGAGCGGCGCGCCGCCGCTGCGGCTGAAATCCTTGACCTCACCGAGTTGCAGGCCGAACTGCGTAGCAAGCGTCGCCAGATCGTTGCTCTCGCCCTTCTCGAGCTTTTGCTGCAACTGCTCCTCGCGATCGCCGAAGATTTCCGAGGCTTGAGCGCGACGGTACTCCGCCTCAATCCTCGCGCGTCCATCGGCAAGCGTGAGCACGTGGGCCGGACGGATCTCATCGAGCTTGATGATGTGGTAGCCGAACTGGGTCTTGACCGGATCGCTGGTCAGTCCGGGTTGCATCTTGAACAGTGCCGCGGCAAAAGCTCCCACGTAGGCGCTTTGCTCGGCCCAGCCCAGATCCCCGCCTTGCGTTGCGGAGCCCGGATCGCCCGAGTATTTGCGCGCCAACTCGCCGAAGTCTTTGCCGGCCTTCAGCTCGGCAAGCACCCGCTGTGCCTTGGCAAGAGCGGCGGCATCGGCACCGGCGTCATTGGCATCGCCGATCGAAATCAGGATGTGATGCGCGTGCCGCTTTTCATTCTCGGAGTATCGGCTCTTGTTTTTGTCGTAATAGGCCTGAAGATCCTCGTCCTTGACCGTGATCTGCCCGGCGATCGCATCGAGGGAGAGCTGCGCGTATTGCAGCCGCACCGACTCGGGGCTCATGTAATCGCCCGGGTGCGCATCGTACCAAGCCTTGATCTGCGCATCGTCGATCTTGGCCGCCGCGGCGTAGCGCTCCGCCGGCAATAGCGCGTAACGGACTTCGCGCTGCTCGTTTTCCAGCGCGTAGATGCGATTGAGCTGGGCTGCGGTCAGGAAATCCGAGAGCTGTATGCCCTCGGTCAGCTGCGAGATCTGCAGCGCCTGACGGCGCTCGGCTTCGTAGGTTTCAGGCGTCAATCCGATCTGCGCCAGCATGGTCTTGGCGGCCAGGGCGCTGAATTTGCCGTCGACCTGAAAGCCCGGCTCGCTCTGGTAGGCCGCCAGCACCTGGGCATCGCTGGCGCGATAGCCGGACGCCTGTGCGCGCTGGCGCAATAGCGTCTCGCGCACGTATTCATTGAGCAGTTGCTGCTGCAGCATCCGCGTCTGCGCGGGGGGTAAGGTCGCGCCATTGAGCGCCTGTGCGTACTGCGCCTGGCGCTCCTGCCAGGCACGATTTAAGGTTTCGGTGCTGACACGCTCGCCGTTGACCTTGAGTCCATAGTCCTGCGGACTGAAGCTCACGTTGACGATACCGTACGCGCCCCAGGCAGCAAAAATCAGCGCCAGAAGCCCAAGCAGCGCGGTCATCAGCCAACGCTGACTCTTCAGTTTGTCGCTAATACTCTGCAGCATGTGGGTAAATGGCGGAGCGGACGGGACTCGAACCCGCGACCCCCGGCGTGACAGGCCGGTATTCTAACCAGCTGAACTACCGCTCCGTTTGAGGCTTACGTCCCTAGCGGGACCACCATGACATGACGCTCAATACACTTAAGTAGCACTGGTTTGGATCGGCTCGCAACAAACGAACATTATACGGGCTGAAGGTGGGGCTCGCCACCGCGCTTGGCGCTGGTGGGTGCTGAGGGACTCGAACCCCCGACATTCGCCGTGTAAAGGCGACGCTCTACCAACTGAGCTAAGCACCCGCCGGATGTTCAGTGCGCCTGCACCTGCTTGCTGTTGCGCGCTCTGGTGCGCCGCGCCGGCTTGGCCTCCGGGGGCTGTTCGGCCGGAGTCTCGGGCCGTGGCACTGGCTGGCGCGTCAGGGCGATCTGCAACACCTCGTCGATCCAGCGCACCGGCCTGATCTCAAGCTTGCCCTTGATGTTCTCCGGAATCTCCACCAGATCCTTCTTGTTTTCTTCCGGAATCATGACCAGAGCGACTCCGCCGCGCTGCGCGGCCAGCAGCTTTTCCTTGAGCCCGCCGATCGGCAGCACTTCCCCGCGCAGCGTGATCTCACCGGTCATCGCCACATCCGATCGCACTGGAATGCGAGTCAGTGCGGACACCAGCGCCGTGCACATACCGATACCCGCACTGGGGCCGTCCTTGGGCGTGGCGCCCTCGGGCATATGAATGTGGACGTCGTGCTTCTGGTAGAAATCGACGTCCAGACCCAGTACGGCGGCGCGGCTGCGCACCACCGACATCGCGGCCTGAATCGATTCCTGCATGACCTCACCGAGCTGTCCGGTATGCAGCAGCTTGCCTTTACCGGGCACCACCGCAGCCTCGATCGTCAGCAGCTCACCGCCGACTTCGGTCCAGGCCAGGCCGGTGACCTGCCCGACGCGATCGAGCTCCTCAGCCTTGCCGTAGCGGAAGCGCCGCACGCCCAGATACTTGTCCAGATTGCGCGGCGTCACCGCCTTGACCGCGTTCTTGCCGGCCTTGTCGAGCAGCAGCTGCTTGACGGCCTTGCGGCTGATCTTGGCGAGTTCCCGCTCCAGGTTGCGTACGCCGGCCTCGCGCGTGTAGTAACGCACGATGTCCAGGATTGCCGGGTCGGAAACCTTGAGCTCGCCGTTCCTGAGGCCGTTCTGCTTGATCTGCTTGGGCACCAGGTAGCGCCGCGCGATATTGAGCTTCTCGTCTTCGGTATAACCGGGCAGCCGGATCACTTCCATGCGATCGAGCAGCGGCGGCGGGATATTGAGCGAATTGGCCGTACACACGAACATCACCTCGGACAGGTCGAAGTCGACCTCGAGGTAGTGGTCGTTGAAGGTGCCATTCTGCTCGGGGTCGAGCACTTCCAATAGCGCCGAGGATGGGTCGCCGCGGAAGTCCATCGCCATCTTGTCGACTTCATCGAGCAGGAACAGCGGATTGTGCACGCCAGTCTTGGCCATGTTCTGCACGATCTTGCCCGGCATCGAACCGATGTAGGTGCGGCGGTGACCGCGGATCTCCGCCTCATCGCGCACCCCGCCGAGGGACATGCGCACGAACTTGCGGTTGGTCGCGCGCGCCATGCTCTGACCGAGCGAGGTCTTGCCGACGCCGGGAGGGCCCACCAGACACAGGATCGGCCCCTTGATCTTCTCCACGCGCTGCAGCACCGCCAAATACTCGACGATGCGCTCCTTGACCTTGTCCAGACCGTAGTGGTCCTCGTCCAGGACCTTTTGCGCATTGACGATATTCTTGTGCAGGCGCGTGCGTTTCTTCCACGGCACCTTCACCAGCCAGTCCACGTAGTTGCGCACCACGGTGGCCTCGGCCGACATCGGCGACATCATCTTGAGCTTGTTGATCTCCGCCGTGGCTTTGTCGCGCGCCTCCTTGGGCATGCCGGCCTTGGCGATCTTGTGCTCGATGTCGGCAATCTCGTTGGTGCCGTCCTCCATCTCCCCGAGCTCTTTCTGAATCGCCTTCATCTGCTCGTTGAGGTAGTACTCGCGCTGGCTCTTCTCCATCTGCGCCTTGACGCGGCCACGGATGCGCTTCTCGATCTGCAGCACATCCATCTCGCCTTCGATCGCCACCAGCATGTGCTCGAGCCGCTTGCGCACATCGAGGATCTCGAGCACCTTCTGCTTCTCGGCGAGCTTGAGCGACATGTGCGCGGCGACGGTATCGGCCAGCCGTCCCGGCTGCTCGATGCCGGCCAGCGCGGTCAGCACTTCCGGCGGCACCTTCTTGTTGAGCTTCACGTACTGCTCGAACTGAGACACCACCGAGCGCACCAGCACGTCCATTTCGCGCTCATCGTATTGGTCGGAGTCGACCTCGATCGCGATCGTGGCGGAATAGAACTCTCCCGGGTGCAACTGCTCGACGCGTGCGCGGTCGACCCCCTCCACCAGCACCTTGACGGTGCCGTCGGGCAACTTGAGCATCTGCAGGATGCTGGCCACCGTACCGAATCGATGCAGATCCTCGAGCTTGGGATCATCGACGTCGGCCTGCCTCTGCGCCACCAGCATGATGCGTTTGTCGGTCCGCATGGCGGCATCGAGCGCGTGAATCGACTTTTCACGGCCGACGAACAGCGGGATGACCATATGGGGGTACACGACCACGTCCCGCAGCGGCAGCACGGGGACGGCGGCGGGTACCAGGGCTTCAGTCACGGTGGGGGTTTCTTCAGTCACATGGGCCTCGGGTCGCTGGAAGGGACATGGTTCAGACTGTCAAAACGAATTGGGGCGCTGCGCCCTATTTCAATGGCGCCGCGCCCCGCTTGCACCTCGCACTAATCTGTCAATCAGCCGTGCAGCGATCCGCCCGCTCTCCTGGGCTCCTCGATCGCCGCCACCCGACCCTCATCGGCGCGATAGACGATGTAAGGCTTGGTCGTGCCTTCGATCACGCTGTCGTCGACCACCACTTTCGAGACGTTACGCAACGATGGCAGGTCGTACATGGTGTCCAGCAGCACCGTCTCGAGGATCGTGCGCAGGCCACGCGCCCCGGTCTTGCGGTGCATGGCCTTGCGCGACACGGCGCGCAGGGCCTCGTCGCGGAACTCCAGTTCGGCGCCCTCCATCTCGAATAGCTTGCGATACTGCTTCGTCAGCGCATTCTTGGGCTCAGTGAGGATCGACATCAGCGCGTCTTCATCGAGCTCATCAAGCGTTGCAACCACCGGCAGGCGGCCGACGAATTCCGGAATCAGCCCGAACTTGATGAGGTCCTCGGGCTCGACATCGTGGAACAGATCCGAGCCGTGCGGCTTGGAATCGGCGCTGCGCACCTCGGAGGTGAAGCCGATGCCGCTCTTCTGCGTGCGGTTCTGGATGACCTTCTCCAGACCGGCAAATGCGCCGCCGCAAATGAACAGGATGTTGGAGGTATCGACCTGCAGGAACTCCTGCTGCGGATGCTTGCGGCCGCCCTGCGGCGGCACCGAGGCGATCGTGCCTTCGATGAGCTTGAGCAGCGCCTGCTGCACGCCCTCGCCCGACACGTCCCGTGTGATCGAGGGGTTGTCGGATTTGCGGGAGATCTTGTCGATCTCGTCGATGTAGACAATGCCGGTCTGCGCCTTCTCGACATCGTAGTCGCATTTCTGCAGCAGCTTTTGAATGATGTTCTCGACATCCTCACCGACGTAGCCCGCCTCCGTCAGCGTCGTGGCGTCGGCGATCGTGAACGGAACATTGAGCAGCCGCGCCAGGGTTTCGGCCAGCAACGTCTTGCCGCAGCCGGTCGGTCCGATCAGCAGGATGTTGCTCTTGGCGAGCTCGACCTCGTCCTTGGCCCGTGCACTGCCCCGGGTTTGCAGGCGCTTGTAGTGGTTGTACACCGCCACCGACAGGACCTTCTTCGCGCGGTCCTGACCGATGACATAATCATCGAGCACTTTGCGGATCTCGTGCGGCTTGGGCAGCTTGTCGCGCGCCCGGTCGGCCCGGTCCTCGAGCTCCTCGCGGATGATGTCGTTGCACAGCTCGACGCACTCGTCGCAGACGAATACCGAGGGGCCGGCAATGAGCTTGCGGACCTCATGCTGGCTTTTGCCGCAAAAGGAACAGTAGAGCAGCTTGCCGTCATCGGTACGCCCGCGCGGATCATCACTCATTGGCACGCACCTCGCCCTTCATGCACCTTATATAGCATGCGGCCGACCGCCGACGCAAAGAAGTGCGTCGTCCGCAAGATATTGTTATTTAGCGTTTTTGCGCGCTCGTTCACGACTTTAACGGCACCGGCACGAACTCACCCCGCTTTTCGAGCACGTGATCGATCAGGCCGTAGGCGATCGCAGCCGGGCCGTCCATAAAATTGTCCCGATCGGTATCGGTGCGGATCTTCTCCACGCTTTGGCCGGTGTGTTTGGCGAGGATCCTGTTGAGCCGATCGCGCGTGCCGAGCATCTCCTTGGCATGGATCTCCATGTCCGCGGCCTGGCCCTGAAAGCCACCCAGGGGCTGGTGGACCATGATGCGCGAATGCGGCAATGCAAAGCGCTTACCGGTGGCACCGCCCGTGAGCAGTATCGCCCCCATGCTCGCCGCCTGGCCGATGCAGATCGTGCTCACGTCGGGCTTGATGAACTGCATGGTGTCGTAGATCGCCAACCCCGCGCTGACCACCCCACCGGGGGAATTGATATACAGCGCCACATCCTTATCGGGGTTCTCCGACTCCAGAAACAGCAGCTGTGCGACCACGACATTGGCCATGTAATCATCGACCGCACCGACGATGAAGATGACCCGCTCCTTGAGCAGCCGCGAATAAATGTCATACGAGCGCTCGCCCCGGGAGGTTTGCTCGACGACGATGGGAACCAGATTCAAGCCACGCTCGTTCATAGCGGTTCGTCCTACTCAATTGAGTCTGTGATGTTGCAGCTCTACTGACCAAAGCCTGTCAATTCGCGGAACGTGGAGCTCTTGTCCACGACCTTCACCTGCGTGAGTGCCCAATCGAGCGCCTGATCTTCCAGCGCCGCGGACTCGAGCTGCTCCATGGCTTCGCGACTGGCCAGATACTGCCGTCGCGCCTGCTGCGGATCGGGATACGAGGCGCTGATCGCCTCGAGCTTCTGCTCGACGCGCTCTCGATCGACCTTGAGGCTCTGCTGGCGGGCGATCTCGCCGATCAGCAGCCCGAGCGCCACGCGCCTGCGTGCGCCGGCTTCGAGCGAATCACGCGGCGGCGCCCGAGCCGGATCCTGCGTACCCATACGGCGCATGGCCTGTGCCTGCAGCTCGCGGATCTGTGCCTCGAGCATGCTCTGTGGCACCTCGAGCGGATTGTCGCGATACAGCGCGTCGAACAACTGCTCGCGCACGCGGCTGCGCGAGGCTTCGGCAAGCTCCCGCTCCATACTCTTGCGGACCTCGGCGCGCAGTTCGGGCACACCGCCTTCCTGCACGCCGAAGGCGCGCACAAAGGCTTCATCGATCCCCGGCAGGCTGCGCTCCTCTATCTTGGTGAGCTTCAGGTCGAACTCGGCGGACTTGCCGGCGACCGACGCGGCACCGTAATCCTCGGGAAAGTGCGCCGGAATGGTTTTCGCCTCGCCGACGCTCATGCCCACGAGCGCCTGCTCGATCTCGGGCAGCACGCGGTGCGCACCGATCGTGACCGACATCCCTTCGCCCTTGCCGCCAGGAAAAACCAACCCATCTACACGGCCCTCGAAATCGAGCGCCACGCGATCACCGTCCTGCGCGGCGCGCTCGACCTCGCTGAAAACCGGGCGCTGCGAGCGCATGCTCTCGAGCATCGCATCGATGTCCTGCTCGCCGACCTGCGCGGTCGGACGCTCGACCGCGATACCCTCGAGCGGATGCAGCATCACCTCCGGCAAGATCTCGAAGATCGCCGCGTAGCGCAGTTCCGTGCCCGGCGCCACGGCGATCGGCTCGATGCGCGGGCCGCCGGCCGGACGCAGCTTCTGCTGACTCACCGCCTCGGCGAAGCTGCTTTGCATCAGATCGTTGACCGTTTCGGCGTGCACCTGGGTGCCATACTGCTGCCGTACCACGGCATAAGGCACCTTGCCGGGCCGGAAACCATTGATGCGCGCCGTGCGCGCGATGCGCTTGAGGCGCGCATCGACCTCGCCTGCCACGCGCTCGCCGGGCACAGCCACTTCGAGCCGTCGCTCGAGGCCTTTTGTCGTCGTCACCGATACCTGCATCGTTTGCGCCTTCCATCTTGAAACCCGTGCCGTTCGAGCTGTGTGGTGCGAAAGGAGAGACTCGAACTCTCACGGGTTGCCCCACTGGCTCCTAAGGCCAGCGCGTCTACCATTCCGCCACTTTCGCGCCCCCAAGACGTACGAGCCTGGGCCCGGCAAGGACTGGTAATTATACCGAAGATCGGCGTCGTCCGACGTCCGCTGGCCCATCTGGGCTGCGCAGAGCACGGCGGGCGCCGACAGCCGCCACAGCGGCGCTTACACACTGCGCGCCGTCACTGAAGCAGGTGGGGAGCGCCATTATGACCCGATCGATACCCGCCCTAGCCGCAGGGCGGCGCCACGCCCATAATCCAGCTCTTGCGCAGCGCACACCACAACTTGATCGCCCGCAGCGCTGTCTGGAGCGCTGGCGTCTTGCTGCTGGCGTTGGGCGGCTGCGAAGACTTTAACTGGCCTTACCATCGCGCCAGTGCACCGGTCGCGGTGACACCAGCCGATAACGGCGGCAGCGACCAGGCCGCCGAATGCGCCAATATCACCGCCCAGATCAAGGATAGCGAGGAAACACGCCGCGAAGCGCCGACCACCAGCACCGATTCCGATATCGTGGATGCCGCACAAGGCAAAGCCGACAAACGAATCGACGATTTGCGACAGCGTTACGATGCCCTGGATTGCCCGGCCGATTCAGCTGCCCGCCGCAACAGGCTGCCGCCGCTGCAGCCGGCTCCGGGCGGTGGCAATCGATGAAGAGCCTTCGTACGCGAGGACGACACGCAAGCGGCCCAAACGCTCCCCGATAGGCCCATCAGTGCGCGCCCGAACTGAGCGCGCATTGCTGCGAACTACATGGGCTTGAAAGCCTCTTTGACCGTGTATACCGCCCCGGCATCCTTGGCTTCATAGCCCGGCAACTGCGCCATGGCCTTCTGAAAGGCTTCACTTCGAAGGATAGCCAGGACACGCTTCATCGATTCCACTTCCAGGAACTCCTTGCGACAGACAAAGAAATAGTCCTCGGTAACCAGGCGCACAAAATCGAGTTCAAATTGTCGAGCCGCGGCCTCCACGCCGAAACTCACATCAGCCATATCGCTCGCCACGTACGCTGCCACGGCCGCATGCGTGAATTCGAATTGATCGTAGCCATGGATCTGGGGGCCGTTGAGCCCATGCTGAGTCAGCAGTTGATCGAATAGCCGGCGTGTGCCGGAGTCAGGATCCCGGTTGACGAATCGAACCGGGCTGTCCAGCAACCGCTCGAGTGAGGTAATGCCGAGCGGATTTCCACGCTTGACGATCAGTCCCATCTCGCGGGTCACAAAGCCAATGACCCGATGAACACTGGGTATCAGCCACGCTTTGCCGGCAGCGATGCTGCTCTCGCGCAACTCCCCTTGCGGCAGATGCATCCCCGCCAGATCGCAGGCGCCGTGGGCCAGCGAGGCCAGAGAGTACTGGTTGCTGACGTAGCGCAGATCCACCTCGATATCGACCTCTCGGCTCAGTAATTCTCTGAGCTTCGACACCGCGAACCCATGACTGGCGTGCATGCGGATCGTCGAGGACGCGTGCGGTAGAAATTGACTGATCTCCGTCTCCAGCTCCTGAGCGAGGTTCTGCAGCAGAGGTCCCAGGCGAGCGTGCAGACGCTGGCCCGCCCAGACGAGCTTGCCGCCAAAGGGTGTCAGGCTGGTACCGCGTCCCTGCTTTCGTTCCACCAACGGTGCCTCGAAGAAAGCAGACCACTTCTCGATCAGGTTCCAAGCGTGGCGATAGGACACGCCCGCGCGAGTGGCGGCATGGGTGATTTTTCCGGTCACACGGATTTCGTTCAGCAAATCGATCATGACCTCGATGGACTGTGGGTGCTCGTCGCGCTTGAAGCGCCAGACCGGTTCAATTTCGATGCGGATCATCGCGGCCGCCTCTTTAATTCACTCGCCATGGCCATATATATGCAATCAAGTACATAATATACGATGCGGCTCCAAGCCACCATATAGGTGTTAAATCTCATATTTCCAAGCAATCAAGGCGCGCGCATAGTCAGTCAGGTCACAAAGTTTAGATGGTCAATATATGAATTCATTAGCATATGTAGAGCGCTTCCGCGAAGCGGCATCCGCTCGTCCCGTCGCGACGCATGATCTGCTGATCGACGGGCGGCGCGTGCCCGCCGCGTCCGGCCGCTATTTCGATACGCTGGATCCGGCGACCGAGCAAGTCATCGCCCGGGTCGCCGCCGGCGATTCGGCGGACGTCGACGCCGCCGTGCGCTCCGCCAGAGCGGCGTTCGATGGCGCCTGGGGCCAGATGCGCGCCAGTGATCGCGGCCAATTGCTGCTGCGGTTCGCAGAGCGCATCCGGCAGAATTCGGACGAGCTCATCGAGCTCGAGAGCCTGGATGCGGGCAAGCCTGTCTCAGCCATACGCCGGCAGGATTTGCCGGCGGTGCTCGATACGCTGGTCTACTACGCCGGGTGGGCTGACAAGATCAATGGCCAGGTCGTCCCTGCCCGTCCGGACGCGCTGACCTATACCGTACGCGAGCCCATGGGCGTGGTTGCGGCCATCGTGCCCTGGAACTTCCCGCTCATGATCGCAATGTGGAAGCTCGCCCCCGCGCTCGCCTGCGGCTGCACCGTGGTACTCAAACCGGCGGAGATCACACCCCTGACCGCGCTGCGGCTGGGCGAGCTGGCCCTGGCAGCCGGCTTTCCGCCGGGAGTGCTCAACGTCGTGACTGGATTGGGTGCGACCGCCGGTGCGGCGCTCGTCGAGCATCCTGATGTCGATAAAGTGACCTTTACCGGATCCCCTGCGGTGGGTCGCCAGATACTGCGCAGCGCAGCGGGCAATCTCAAGCGCGTCACGCTCGAGCTCGGTGGTAAATCGGCCAACATCATTTTCCCCGACGCCGATCTTGAGGCCGCAGTCAAGGCGGCCAGTGCCGGAATCTTTTTCAACAGCGGCCAGGTCTGCTCGGCAGGCTCCAGGATTCTGGTGCACGAAGCGGTCTATGACGAGGTCGTTGAACGGCTCATCGTGCGGGCCAATGCGGTCCGGGTCGGAAATCCACGCGACCGTGGCACGGCCATGGGCCCGCTGGTCTCGTCCATACAGATGAAACGCGTGCTCGACTATATCGAGGTGGGTCAACGCGAGGGCGCGCGGCTCGTCGCGGGCGGCACGCGCCTCGGCGAGCGCGGCTATTTTGTCAAACCCACGGTATTTGCCGACGTCGAACACGACATGCGAATTTCTCAGGAAGAGATCTTCGGTCCGGTTGCAGCCGTCATCCGCTTCACGGATGAAGAGCACGCGATACGGCTCGCCAACGGTACCCGCTACAGCTTGGCGGCGGGCGTCTGGAGTGCCGACATCGGTCGGGTGCACCGCTTCATCAGGCGCCTGAAGGCGGGAACGGTGTGGGTGAACACCTTCGGTCCGACCGACGTGCGCCTGCCTTGGGGTGGCGCCGGCGACTCCGGCTTCGGGCGCGAGCACGGTGATATGGCCATCGAGAATTTCACCGAGCCCAAGGCCGTCTGGATCAACACCGGTTGAGACTCAGGCGCCAAGGACGGCGCCAACGTCCAAGCCCGCCTCGGCACAGAACTGCGGCGCGGGAATTTTTTTGCCGCTGTCATACTTGACCCTGATCAGTTCGATCTGGCCACCCTGTGCGGCGACCAAGATGCTTTGTTCGTTGATCGCGCTGATGGCGCCGATGTTGCCTTTGACCTGCGCGAAAGTGCGCGCGGGGTGTTTGCGCGCTTCGAACACAAACAACTTCTTGCGGTTGAATGTGGTCCACGCGCCGGGAGCCGGATTGCAGCCGCGGACCAGGTTGTAGACCAGATCGATATGGTTGTGCCAGTTGATCCTGGCCTCAGCGGCGCGGCACCACCCGAGATAGCTCGCCTGCGATTCGTCCTGCGTGATCTGCGATGCCCTGCCGCTCACGACCAGGTCGGCCGCTTCCAGGAGCGCCGCGATCCCCATCGGAAACAGTCGATTGAAGTACACGCTGCCGAGCGTATCGTCCGGGCCGATCGGGGTCTCTTTCTGCAGAATCACCGGGCCCTCGTCCAGACCGTCGGTCGGCCGAAAGATCGTGAGCCCGGTCCGTTCATCGCCCCGGATGATCGGCCAGTTGATCGAACTGGGACCGCGATAGCGCGGCAACAGCGAGGGGTGGTACTGAATCGTGCCGTGTGTCGGCACCGTGGCGAACGCCTGCGGCACGAACTGCAGCACATAGGCCATCACGCCGAGTTCGACCTCCAGGCCGCGCAGCGCCTCGTGCGCCTCCGCAGTCTTGAGCGAAGGCAGCTGATATACCGGAATGTGCCGCTGCTCGGCCTGCGTTCGCAGCGGATCGGGCTTATCGCCGGGCTTTTCCGGAGCGCAGAACACGCCGGCGACCGTGTCGCCCCGGCCGACCAGGGCCTCGAGCACCGCCTTGCCGAATTCCTGTTGTCCGATAATGGCTATGCGCACACGCTCTCTCCTGATGGATCCTGAGATCCCCACTGGCCAAGCGTAAGGCCTCGCGCGGCATCTGTCGCCTGCTTCAAATACTCTGCTCGTTCCGGCTGGGGTAGCGCGCCATCGAGCGCCGTCGGCGCCACAGCGCGCACCCCCGCCCAGGTGTCGGAACCGTTGCCAGCGGCGCGCAGTAGTTCACGATCAGCGATCACCGGCTTGCCGGACACGATGCGCAGGTAGATCCGGCCGGTCGCCTGTTCGGCGAAATTCACCTCGCGAAATCGCTCGACGCAGCGCTGCAGAAAGCCGGTATTGTGCTCTGGAGCAAGCCGCGAGCGGTCCGGGTAGAGAAACTCGCTGGCCGTCGCCCCGACGTTGACGCGCCGGTAGCGCTCGATATCCAACATTCGGTTGACGTCCAGCACATTCAGCGTGTCGTTGTCGCCGAACGCGACCGTTCGCGGACGTTCCCCGAGGCGAACGCTGTTGTCCAAAAACTCAAAATGAACAGACTTGTCGGTGCGACGAACCCAGGTAAAGAACAGGTCGGGCATCCCCGAGTACGCCTCGACGCTGTGCGCCAGCGTATCGCCGACCGACTTGTAGCGACCGAACTCCAGCCCGCGCATCCAGGCGCGCTCGACCAGCGATTCAGGCGGCGCGATCACGAAAAACAAGTACACCGTCTGGCCAAATCGTGTCAGCAGGTTGCTGCCGGCCTCGTCTGAACTGGGGGCAAAGCTATCGAATCGGAACCTGTCGATCAGCAGGTGCGACATCTCACCGCGCTGGTACTTTCGAGCCATGTAGCGATCGAGCTTCTGATCGACGATCTGCAGCTCCTCGGCGCTCATCGCGCCGGCGTACTTGTAGGCCGCGCCGAGCGTCTGATAGTCGAGCAGCTGTTTGCGCCAGATATCCGGGCTGATCAGCGCAAAATCGCTCCAGCGCACACCGATGTCGCCTGCCAGCTTCTTCTGCAGCGGCCGCAAGCTGCTTTTCCCCGCGGCCGATGGGCCTTTAGTGTTCATGACGATGGGCCGGTCCTGGCGCGGCAGGCGGTAGTAGCCCTCGCTCGATGCCGCGCGCTGCAGCAGCGGCTCGAGCGCCCGGCCGATGCTCTCACTGCCAAACTCGTTGCACGCAAGGTCCGTGACGAGCGAGGCGATCAAGCTGCGCGCACTCCAGGCCTCGCCATGGCGGTTGAACAGTGCAGTCATGACGCGTGCGAGCGCGCGGTAGACCGCCCGCTCGAGCTCGTCCCCGGCCGAGTTCGCCATGCGCTCGCAAGCAGCGATCTGCCCAACGTCCCAGGCGTGATCGGTGGCGGGAATTCGCGCTTCGCCGCGGCGCCTCGCCAAACGCGTGAACAGGCCGGAGCGCGGGCGCCGGACGGCAGTGGGCGCCACCGCGCCCTCGGCGAGGGCAGAAAGGGCGCCTTGAATCACCCCTGCCACCCGCTGTCGGATCTCGTTGAACCCGGACACGATGGCGTGCATTTCCGGATCAATGTGCTGCGCGAGAAGTTGGCGCGTAATCTGCCGGAAGTTGATGCCGAGGTCTTCGATCCGCGAGCCGTCCGCGACCGCAAAATCGGCCGTGACGCGGATCAGCAGTTCGTGCAGCGCCAGGCGTTGCGGTCGGAACGCGACCAGCTCGCTTGACGCTATGCCCGTAAGGTCGTGCAGCTCATCGGCGGTCTCGAGGCTGGTGAACACGTACTCGGGTCGGAAAATTGTGCACAGATGGCGAAGCTCCGCAGGAATCGGCGATTGGACACCGGGATTCCATGGACCCGCGCCGTCATCGGCGGTCAAACGCGCGACTCCTCCAGGGTCTTGGCTAGCAGTTTGGTCAGCGCATAGACCGAGTCGATGCAGGGGCTCGGCGTATTCGTCAAACGGGCCAACTCGACCACTGAACCCAGCAGGGCATCGATCTCCAGCGTGCGCCCCGCCTCGACATCCTGGAGCATCGAGGTCTTGTGGTGGCCGACGCGCTCCGCACCGGCAATACGCTTCTCCAGTGGCACGCGGAAGGTCACACCGAGTTTGTTGGCGACGCTCTGCGCCTCCGTCATCATCGCCACCACCAGGGCGCGGCTCAGCGGATACTGGCAGATGCTGGCCAGCGTCGCGCGCGAGAGCGCGCTGATCGGGTTGAACGTCAGGTTACCCCACAGCTTCAACCAGATTTCCGAGCGGATATCGGGCAGTATCGGCGCCTGCAATCCCGCAGACGCGAAACACTGGGACACGCGCGCGACGCGATCGCTCGCGCTGCCATCGGGTTCACCCACCGGGAATCGGTTGCCCTCAATGTGTCTGACGACGCCCGGTGATAGCAGTTCCGCGGCCGGATACACGACGCAGCCAATCACGCGCTCCTCAGGAATATTGCGGCTGATCAAACCGCTCGGGTCCACGCTTTTGACTCGGGTTCCGGCCAGCTCACCGGCGTGCCGGAAGAAATACCAGTATGGGATGCCGTTCTGGATTGGAATCACGATCGTGTCGGGCCCGAACAGCTTCGGCACCTCGGGCGCGACCGCCTCGACCTGATGCGCCTTGATCGCGAGGATCACCAGGTCCTGCGGGCCGGCCTCGGCGTAGTCGGCGGTGGCCCGCACGTTCGGAGCCACCTCCTCACTGCCGTCGGCCGCCACCAGCCGCACGCCGCGGGCGCGCAGCGCCTCGAGGTTCGGCCCCCTGGCAATGAAGGTGACCTGCTCCCCAGCCAGTGCGAGCCGCAGACCGAGTAAAGCGCCGATGGCGCCCGCTCCTACGATTGCAACTTTCACGAACGTTCGCGCCTCGTGCGCAGTTCAGAAACCGACCTCCTGTGCGGACATGTCAACATCTCAGCTCCATCGTGACGCATTCTCAGGGCTCGCTCGTCCCACGGCGGCGACTGGCGTCGCCGCCGTGAGATCAGGCTGAATTCACGAGCTTGTGTTGTTATCGAATCCCATTCAGAACCTGTAGTCCAAGCCGGTCGAGAAGCCCATGATGCGACAGCCACCCCAGGTCGTGTTACCCACGCTGCTGCCATCGGTAATGATGGTGTTGGTGCCGTCGTGGCAGTCGGTCGTGAGAGCCCGCCCGCCGGCACCGATGTCGTAGTGCGCGTTCCCGTGGTTGAGGGTCAGGGCGCTATCGATGTACCAGTAGAACTGCTTGTCGAACTTGTGCTTCCAAGCCAGCGTGAACATGTCGGCGGTATCGTCAGTTGAGAGGGGGTTATAGTTATGCTGGCCGCCCGGATCTCCCGGGGTCCTTCCGGCGTGCGCCCAGCCGGCGCTCACGTTGTCCTTGGAGCCGAGGTCTTGCGTAAGAGCCAGCCAGATACCGTTGCGTTGCCGCTCGTTCTGGAACTCGAGGTCTTGAGGAAGGTAGCGGTGCAGGTCTTCCCAGATGGCACTGGCGGTCAAGCCGAAGGGGAACGCGTATTGCGCGCCCACCTTGAAGGCCGACTCATCGGCGATGTCGGTCAGGTAGGGCGGGGAAGCCACGCTGGAATAGCCCGGGAACTCGGCCGAGAGGGCGGCAAAGGTGTTGTAGTCGATGAGCGGGCTGGTTCCGGTGGAGACCAGATAGCCGTAGGTTGGATTGTTGGCCCCGATACCATCGCTGTTTCGATTCACGCCACGGTGCCGCTCATAGGCAACTGTGGCATAGAAGCCGCCGGTCTCCAATTTCAGGTCGATGCTATAGGCGTCACCGAAGCCACCGTCGTCGCAATTGAGCAGCAGGTTGCCGCTGCCTGGCTCGTTACCGCCGTTGCAGTCGGGTGAACCGGCCGACTGCACGACGTTATCGAACGTGCGGTTCGCGCCGGGCGACCAGAGCGCGTCAAAGCTGAACAGGTTGGCAAACTTGGGCGACTCGTACCAAATCGAGTGATCCAGGCGAGTGCCAAACTCAACGCGATTGTCGCCGCCGCTATTACCCATGATCACGGAATAATCGCCGAGCATTCCGGAGAAGGGGTTCATGCGGTCGGTGGACTTCTTGTACGGCGAGTACGTCGTACCGAACTTCAACTTGCCCCAGGCGGCGTTCTGCAGGCCAACGAAAGTGTCGCCGAGGCCGATGGCGCCATTGACGATGTTCGACTGTTGGTACTGCGACGTCTTAAGACCTGGCGAGGCCGTGAGCGCCAGCGCGGTCTCGACCTGGACAATGAAGTCCACGTTGCTGTCGTCAATCCGATGCGAGAAGCGGTAGCCGATCTGCGACTTGTTGGTCGACAGCGCCGGCATGTAGCCCAGTCGTCCGACCTGCTGCGTGCCCTTGGGCCCATTATTGACGTAGCCGGAGTTCGGGTTCGCCGGATCGATAAGGCTATAGCTGTAGGCAGTCAGGCCATTGATACCCTTCGTGGTGTAGTCGTAGGACACATCGAGCGTGCCGTAGAAGCCTTTCAGGAATGCCGCTAACTTAGGCTCCCCCGCCGTTGCCTTGAAGTCCTTCATGAATGCTTCGAACTTGGGCTCCGGGGGTGAGGGCGCCGCTGCGAGCGCGGGCGCAGTCGCGGTCCCTGCTGGCGTGCTGGGCGGCACTACCACCGTGGGCGGCGGCTGCTTTTTGGACAAGTCTTGAACTTGTTT
>CABEDP010000442.1_pt1 | contig 27690 bp, 25 predicted proteins | sample 3423091 | NCBI WGS metagenome assembly CABEDP01 (sample SAMEA5534331, study PRJEB31848) | metagenome | biome: tundra; feature: field; material: soil | place: USA | collected 2013-05 | depth 0.15 m | reverse complement strand
GGTCGGATTGTTCGCAGCCGCATTGGTCGGCAGCATGGCCGTTGCTCAGCAGACTGAGGAAGTCACGGTGCAAGCGTCGCGAACCGTCGAGAAACATGTTGGTCACACCTCTACAGGGATACCTATCGTCGATGTCTCGCTCGCCTATGGCGTCAGTTATGCGGGCCTCGATCTCGCCTCACACGCCGGCGTTATGGAACTCGAAAAGCGCGTCAATGACGCGGCTCAGCAGGCTTGTAAAGAACTTGCTCGCCAGTATCCGTTTCATGCAACCCCGAGCGATGCGGAGTGCGCGAAGACGACGGCCGATAAGGCGATGGTCAAGGTCCACGAGTTGGCCGCCGCGGCGGCCAAAGGGTCCGGGAAGTAGCACTGGCTGACAGTTGCCGCCCATTTTGCTGCAAGTTGATGCGATCCCGGCCTCGGGCTGGGGTTTTTGCGCTTTTTGTGGTGGATAACTCCCGGGTCGCGCCACTGGATTCCACGGCTGGCGCTCTCGCCTGAAGCTGGCCGCACGTGCCACAGTTGGTAGAGCGCAACGAGACGCTCGGAGCAGAAGTCAAAGAAAATCATCCCGCCGTGTGAGCATAGCTGCGGCGAAGATATTCACGGTGCTTCCTCGGTCGTATGGTCAGGCGCTATCTCGCGCGAAGGTGGTACCTTTGCTTCCGGGCTCCCAATGGCGGTCACTTTCGAACCTGCTTTTCCAGTGTGGAATTCATCAATCGAGCGAGATTCTACCGTGGAAGGAAACTTGACCTGATGCCGCGCCTCACCGCTGCCCGAAGCATGCGACGGAAAACTGGAAGAACGCGCACGCCTCGCCTCCGCCTGTCACGTCTTTGGCCAAACGCTCGCTTGAGACGACGTTGGTGGCGCGCCTTCCGGCGCGCATCGGCGGTCGTGAAGGTCATCATCGGTGTGGCGGTCCTGCTAACGCTGTCGCTCGCCATCAACTGGCTCTATCAGGTCATCCGCAAGCCATCCGAGCTATTCTTTCCCGTTAGCGGAACACTCTACAAGACACCGTCTGAAACGTGGCGACAGTACGCGCCCATCTTTAGAAAGTACGCGACGAACGTAATCACTCCCGACCTTCTCGCGGCAATTGCGCAAGTGGAGGGCTCCGGAAATCCGGTGGTGCGCACGTACTGGCGTTGGTCATGGACATCGCAGCCCTTCGAGGTGTACCGGCCGGCGTCGAGCGCCGTCGGGATGTACCAGATTACCGACGGAACTTTTGCAGAAGCGAGGCGCTATTGCATTCACAATCACACTGTCGCGGAGGATGGGCCTTGGAATAGTTGGCGATCGTGCTGGTTCAATAGCCTATATGCCCGGGTGGTGCCTACTCACGCTGTCGAGCTCACATCGGCCTACCTCGACCGGAGTGTTGCGATCACCCTCGAGCGGCACCGAATGGGCTCCGCTACACTCCAACACGAGCAGGAGCTGGCTGCGGTGATCCATCTGTGCGGCGCCGGTGCGGGCGACGACTACGCGAGACGCGGGTTTCGATTGATTGACGGCCAGCGGTGTGGGGATCACGATGTCCGCGTGTATCTCGCGCAGATCAATGCGATGAAGGCTGTGTTCGACCGCCTCGCACGAATTCATTCAGACAGACCACCTGACAACCCTGCCACTTCTCACAACACTCCATAGGTTCGATGCCGGATGGCTGCCGGGCGGCGGCGGGCCCGCGGCAAGACCTCAGCTCCGGGCTGGGAGCTTCAGCGGCGCGGCCGCAGCAGTACGGCCAACTCGCCGACGATGCCTCGGCGGAACGCCAGCACGCAGGCGATGAACACCGCCCCGATAATGACCGTGACCCACCCGCCGACGATGTCGGACAGGTACTCCTGCAGCGTGACGACGATCGCGGCGCCGATTACCGGGCCAAAGAACGTTCCGGTGCCGCCAAGCAGGGTCATCAGGATCACCTCCCCCGAGTTCGCTTGCTGGACGTCGGAAAGCGTTGCGAAGCCGAGTACCAGGGCCTTCAGCGACCCGGCGAGCCCCGCGAGCGTCGCGGAGAGCATAAACGCGACCAGCTTGTAGCGATTGATCTCGTACCCGAGCGAGACCGCGCGAGACTCGTTTTCGCGGATCGCCTTCAGCACCTGGCCGAATGGAGATTGGACCACGCGCCGGATGAAGGCGAATACCGCGAGGAAAGCGGCGAGAACCAGATAGTACATGACGACGTCGGACTTGAGCTCAAGCACCCCAAATAGGCTTCCGCGTGGCACGCCCTGCAGCCCGTTCTCGCCGCCGGTGAACGGCGCCTCGAGGCACACGAAATAAATCAGTTGCGCCAGCGCCAGTGTGATCATCGCGAAATAGATACCGCGGCGGCGGATCGCGATCACGCCAACGACCAGGCCGAGAAGCGCCGACACCGCCATCCCGGCGAGCGTTGCCGGCGCCGCCCCCCAGCCGTGCGCGGTCGCGAGCCACGCGGTCGCATACGCGGAAGAGCCGAAAAAGGCCGCGTGTCCAAACGAGAGCATGCCGCTGAAGCCGAGCAACAAGTTGAAAGCGCACGCGAACATCGCGAGGCACAGCAGCTTCATCATGAACACCGGGTAGATCCCCAGCAATGGGACGCAGAGCGCGAACAGGCCGGCGAGCGCATACCAGACGCCTGCGGTGCGCATTCGCCTATTCCTTCCCAAAAAGTCCGGCGGGCCGCAGGATCAGCACGAGCGCCATAATCACAAAGACGACGATGTTCGATGCCTCGGGATAAATGACCTTGGTGAATCCCTCGACCACGCCGAGCGCCAGACCGCTGACGATGGAGCCGAGGATCGATCCCATCCCGCCGATCACGACCACGGCGAATACGACGATGACCAGTGAGCTGCCCATCTCGGAGGTCACTAAAATAACCGGCGCCGATAGCACCCCCGCGAGCGCGGCGAGCGCGACACCACCGCCGTAGGTCGCGACGACAAGGAGCGGCACGTTGACGCCGAAGGCCTGCAGGAGCGGCGCATTCTCGGTGGCAGCGCGAAGCGTCGCGCCAAGGCGGGTGCGCTCGATTACGAACCAGGTGGTGAAGCAGACCGCGACCGACACGACGATCACCCAGGCGCGATAGATCGGCAGGATCATAAAGCCGAGATTGATTGCCCCTTCGAGCGCGCCCGGGACAGGGTAGGATTTGCCGGAGGCGCCGAAGAGTTGGTGCAGCGAGCCTTCGACGACGAGCGCCAGCCCGAATGTCATCAGCAGGCCGTACAGGGGGTCGAGCCTGTATAGGTGGCGGAGGAACAGCCGTTCTACCACGATGCCGAGCAGCCCGATCGCCAGCGGCGAGAGCACCAGCGCGGCCCAATAGTTGACCCCGAGTTGCTGCAGCCCGAACAGCGCAGCGAATGCGCCCAGGGCATAGAACGCGCCGTGAGCGAAGTTCACAATACCCATCAATCCGAATATCACCGCGAGCCCGAGGCTCAGCATGGCGTAGAACGAGCCATTCACGAGTCCGAGCATCAGCTGTCCGAGTATGACGGCGACGGGAATGCCGAAGATTTCAGTCACGGAGCTTCCGTAGGTAAAAAGCAGGGCCGCTTAGGGCCGGCAGCCTGCGCACGCCTACTTCGCTGCGAGCGGGCACGCACCGGTAATCGGGCCGAACGCCTCTTCGCCGCTCATCTGCTTCAATACCTTGTAGTAGTCCCAGGGGTATTTGGATTCCTGCGGGGACTTTACCTGCATCACGTACATATCGTGGACCATCACGCCGTCCGCGCGGACATATCCGCCTTTGGCGAACATGTCGTTGATCTTCGTCTTCTTCAGCTCCGCCATTACCTTATCGGAGTCGGTAGTCCCGGCGGCCTTGACGGCCTTGAGGTAAGTCATCGTGGCGGAGTAATAGCCCGCCTGATCCATGGTTGGCTCCTTCTTCATCTTCGCGAAATAGCGCCTGCCGAACGCACGGGTTTCGTCGTTCAGGTCCCAGTACCATCCTGTGGTCAGGTACAGCCCCTGTGCGGTCTGGAGGCCGAGGCTGTCGATGTCGGTGATGAAGGCGAGAAGCGCCGCCGGCTTCATCTTCTTCGTGATGCCGAATTCATTGGCGGCCTTGAGCGAGTTGCTGAAATCGGCGCCCGCGTTCGCGAGACCCAGCACCTGCGCGTTGGAGCCCTGCGCCTGCAGCAAAAAGGACGAAAAGTCCGATGCCGAGAGCGGCACTCGCACCGCGCCGACATTCTTCCCGCCGTTCGCCTCGACCACGCTGGATGCGGCGCTCTGCAGCTGGGTGCCGAACGCGTAGTCCGCAGTCAGATAGAACCAGGTCTTGCCGCCGTTCCTGACAATCGTGGTGGCGGTGCCGTTGGCGAGCGCCGTCGTGTCGTAGACGTAGTGCACGGTGTAGGCGGTGCAGTCCTCGTTCGTCAGGGACGCGCCCCCCGCGCCGATGGCGAAAAATGGCACTTTTTTCGCCGCGGCGACCTTTGCCATCGCGATACTAACGCCGGTATTGGATCCGCCGAGCAGCAGGTTGAGGCCATCCTGGTCCGCCCACTCGCGGAACTTCGACGCCCCGATGTCGGGCTTGTTCTGGTGGTCGGTTACCAGCGTGACGATCTTCCTGCCGAGCACCGTGCCGCCGAAGTCCGCAATAGCCATCTTCATGGCCTCGATCGCGCCCGTACCGGCCACGTCGGCATACACCCCGGACAGGTCGTCGATGTCGCCGATCACGACATCGTCGGCGGCAGCAAGCGCGGCCTGCGCGCTCGCCATGGTCGCAAACGCCGCCGCCAGCCCAATCGCCAATGTCTTCAGTTTCATTTCCGTCCCCTAGAGTGGTTACTCGAGAATCAGACGCCAAGGTATTCGTGCACCATTGTCAGCTTGTCGTGAAGTTCCAAGGCGGTGAAGCCTTGCACGATCCGGCCGTGCTCCATGATGTAGAAACGGTCCGCGAGCGGCGCAGCGAAACGGAAGTTTTGCTCTACCATGACGATCGTGTATCCCCTTCTCCGCAGCTCATGAATTGTCCGCGAAAGCCCCTGCACGATGACGGGAGCGAGCCCCTCCGAAATCTCGTCCAGCAGCAGGAGCTTGGCGCCGGTGCGCAAGGTGCGCGCCACCGCGAGCATCTGCTGCTCCCCGCCGGAGAGGCGCGTCCCCTGGGTTTCGCGCCTTTCCTTCAGGTTGGGGAACATGCCATAGATCTCGTCGATTGACATACCCCCCGATCCGACGAGCGGGGGAAGCAGGAGGTTTTCCTCGGTCGACAGGCTCGAATAGATGCCGCGCTCCTCCGGGCAGTAGCCGACGCCGAGATGCGCAATCTTGTGCGGCGGCAATGCGATGGCCTCGCGCCCGTTGATCATCACCGATCCGGACCGGTTGCCGACGAGGCCGAGCAACGCCTTGAGAGTTGTCGTCCGGCCGGCCCCATTCCGACCCAGCAGCGTCACAACTTCACCGCAGCTCACATTGAAATCGACACCGTGCAGGATGTGCGACTCGCCGTAGAAGGCGTGCAGCCCGCTCACGCGCAGCATTTCCGCCGTCATGCGTGCGCACTCTGGAGCCCGGATTCCGCCGAACCTATATAGGCCTCGATAACGAGCGGGTTCCTCGATACGTCGGCGTAAGTTCCGTCGGCGATGATCCGACCGTGCTGGAGCACCGTGATCGTATCGGCAATCGTAGAGACAACGTTCATGTTGTGCTCGACCATCAGGACCGTGCGATCAGCTGACGCCCTCTTGATGAGGGCTGTAACCTTGTCCACGTCTTCGTGTCCCATGCCCTGCGTCGGTTCGTCGAGAAGCATCAGCTCCGGTTCCATCGCGAGCGTGGTTGCAATCTCGAGCGCACGCTTGCGCCCGTAAGGCAGCTCGACCGCGACCATGCGGGCGAACGCGCCGAGGTCCACCGCGTCGAGCAACTCCATCGCCCGCGGGTCGAGAACCGCCAGACTCGATTCGCGCTTCCAGAAATGGAACGTCGTGCCGAGCGTGCGTTGTAGGGCTATGCGGACATTCTCGAGCACCGTCAGATGGGGGAACACCGCGGACATCTGGAACGAGCGGACGATTCCACGGCGCGCGACCTCGGCCGCTCTCGCGAAGGTGATGTCCTCGCCTTTGTAGAGAATCTGGCCGCGGGTAGGAATCAGGAACTTGGTGAGCAGGTTGAAGCAGGTGGTCTTACCGGCCCCGTTTGGGCCGATCAGCGCATGGATTTGGCCGCGGCGTACCCTAAGGTCGACGTCGCTCACGGCGACGAAGCCGTTGAACTCCTTCGTCAGGCCCCGCGTTTCGATAATGAAATTGTTAGGCATATCCTGTGGCGCGGCTGCCATAGCGGCTGCGCCCGTTTTTTCTGGGCACCATTATGCGGCATCAGCATGAGCGTTTGGGCCTGAAGTGGCCTTGCGCCGGTTCTGACTACCGGCTGCGCAGCCGCCCGGATGTATGGGCAGAGAACCCCGGCGCTCACCGTGGTTTTCTCTTCAAGGCCGCTCAATTTTCGGCCCTTCCCGAGCAGTACGTCATCGATGATCAGTGTAAACGGGCGCCACGCCGAAGCCGCTCTTCTTGCCTGAGCTTGGCTCCATCGTTAGATCGCGGGATCGGGCAGCGCGTCCCGGTTGAGGGCGGATCTTCCATACGATCGAGAACCTGTCCCAGGACCTCCAGCTACCGCTCGATGTGCGCGCGATAGCGTTCCATCCAGGCATGGACTTCCAACAATGGCTGCGCGCGAAGCCGGTAATAACGAAAGCGGCCTTCCTGCCGCTCCTCGACGAGACCCGCGCTCTTGAGCACCCCTAACTGCTGGCTCACCGCGGATTGCGTCACCTCGAGCTGCTCCACCAGTGCCGACACATGCCGTTCTCCGCCGGAGAGTGCGTCCAGCAGCGCGCGCCGCGTAGGGCACGCAATCGCCTGGAAAACCGTCGCGTCGCTTTGGGGCCGAGACATGAGCGCATATTATATTAGCAAATGCTACTTCGTAAACGGGAAGGTTCTGTCGCCCCAGATTGCATACAGCGACGCTGACCGGTGCGGGGCTGATCAAATAATCTCCAGCAGACGTGTCCCAGCGCACCGGATGGGACGCTAATTTGGGTTAGATTCCCATCTGACCGCACGCAGAATTCCCTAAATGAGCAGGCACAAACAAATATATGCATTGGCCTTTGCCGTCATGCTGACAGGCGCTCTTCCCGCTTGTGCGGCGTACAGGAAATGCGGATTCGCCGGCTGCCCCGGCGACGCGAAGATCACGGCCGAGGTACGGGCGCTCATCGAGCATTACCCGGCGTTGAACCCGCCCAATTCAGTGCGTGTGCAGACTCTGGATCATGTGGTGTATCTAACCGGTGAGGTCAATACGGACTTAGAGCGTTCTATGGCGGACTCGGTCGCCCTTGCAGTCGCGGGCGTCACGCGGGTCGTGAACTCGATCAGCCTAGGCTATGGGGGCCGATAAGGACGAAGTCCGCGACTCTTCCACCAGAGTTCATTGTTCCTCACGAGCGTATCGGTAGCGCCGCAGCCCGCACCAGTCACACTACCGGGGTGCAGAGTTATAATTCCGTCCGCTATGACGCTCAGGCATTTGACGGCGCGGTTGGTTTTATTTGGCATTTTTTCAGCGATCGCCGGGGGCGCGGCCGCGGCGCCGCTCTGGATGGATACGCCGGTCGCGCGGCTCGAGGCGTTGACCCTGATCCAGACACTCAATGTCGAAATTCTGTCGAGCACCAGCGCCACGCTGACCCTGGAGCGATGGTGCCGAGATCATGCGTTGGCCGACACTCCTGTGATATTGGCGCATCGGATTGAAAACGCCGCCGAGGTTCCCAGCGCTGCTGTGCGCCAGGACCTGCAGGTTAACGCTCATGAGACGGTTCGCTACCGGCGTGTCGAACTGACCTGCGGCGACCACGTGCTGTCTGTTGCGGACAACTGGTATGTGCCGGCCCGACTGACACCGCAGATGAATCGCCTGCTCGAGACCACACAAACGCCGTTTGGGAAAGTCGTGCAACCTTTGAGGCCTCAGCGGCAGACGATTGCAGTGCAGTTACTGTGGGCTCCGCTTCCCGAAGGCTGGGAGCGATCTGAGTTCACCTCCAGCCCGGGTAAGACGCCCGCGGACCGATTGGAACTACCGCCGGCTCTGTTTGAACACCGCGCCATCCTTTATACGCCCAAACACCAGCCCATCGCCGAGGTGCATGAGGTCTACCAGCGAGATCTTCTGGCCTTTCCGGAGCCGCACGTGCCGGACCCTGTCACGGAGCGGTAGGCGACGACATTCCCTGGACGCGCCGCTGCGCCTCTAGCTCGCCTGAATTTGAAAATGATAGCTGACCTCACTGTCTAAAGATCCATCCGCTCGCCATGTCCATTCATTGAATTTCGCACTGCCGTCGACGCCGACGAGGACAACCGTGGAACTGCGGGTGCCATAATCAGTTCCGCGTATGAAGGCGCTTGACAGCAGACGCTCCCACTCCAGGCTCACGCCGGTGCGCGGCAGGTGCTCGTCTGCGGCGGTTCGGTCATCCCGCAGCAACTCCAGCAGGGCAGCGTCATTGGGTAAGGCGCTCAGCGCGGTCGCCAAACTCGATTTGGCTCGCTGGACTTTCGGCCAGGGGGTATCGAGCACGTGATTCGACAGCCCGTAGATTCCGGGCTCGAGCAACCGACCGGCTGCCGAGACACTCTCGAACACGCCCAGTTGCCGACCATCGGTACAAAGCAGGCTAAAGCCAGAGTACTGAGGACTCACTTCGCGCAGCCGCGCCACGCGCTCGGTGATTGAGGCGGAGGATTCGAGCATCCGGACGACAAGACCGCCCCGGCTCGGCGCATTGAGCTTGACCTGACGCGGGTCGCGAAAATTGGTCAGCGCCGCAATCTGTCCGCTTTGTGTCATCCCAAGCCACGTTCCCCGCGCCTCGAGGTCTCGGCCGGCCAACAGCTGTGGTCGATCCGCCCACCACTGCGCCGGGGCCGTCGGCCGCTGGTGAAATTCATCGCGGTTGGCGGCCATCACGATCGGATAGTCCGCGTGAACTCGCCACGCCATCAATATCAAACACATCGCGAGAGTCCTGTGCGCAGGGAGCGGATATCGTCAGGCGTCGTGCGGCAGCAGCCACCGATGAGGCGGGCCCCTGCCGCGTGCCAGTGCCGTGCCTGTTCGGCGAACGGCGTGGCATCGGTGCGACCGCGCCATCGTTTTGCTCCGGCGTCGTAGTGTTCACCCGAATTGGGGTAAACCAACAGCGGCTTGTCGGTGTGATCGCGCATCTGCTTGAGCAGCGCGCCGATGTATTCGGGTCGAGTGCAGTTGACACCGACGCTGACCACTTGCGCAAACTCATTCAGCCTTGCAACGCACTCCCCGATGCGTTGGCCTTCGCAGGTGTGTTCAGCGTCCCGGCAGGAGAAGCTGATCCAAGCGGAGGCGTCGGGGAACTCCTGCAGCAGCCGCGCCAGCGCAATGGCTTCGCGCAGGCTCGGAATGGTTTCGCAAGCCAGTAGGTCAGCGCCTGATTTCACGAGTACCTGCAGTCGCGGCCGGTGAAAGTCCACCAGCTCCGAGTCGCTCAAGCCGTAGTCGCCGCGGTATTCGCAGCCATCGGCCAGCATCGCGCCAAAAGGCCCGACCGATGCCGCGATCAGCGGTGGCAACCGATCGATGCGATTCGACGCATCGCTCCAGAACTCATCCCTGGCGGCGATCGCGAGCGCTACCGAATCGCGCATCAGCTGCGCGGCGCTTCGTGCATCGATGCCGCGACGCCCAAAGGCCTCAAAGGTGGCTTGATAGGTCGCCGTGGTGGCGACGTCCGCGCCAGCCGCGAAGTAGTCCCGGTGCACGGCTCGGATCAAGCTCGGCTGCTCGAGTAACAGCTTGGCAGACCAGAGCGGATCGTGCAGGTCAGCGCCACGGCGCTCCAGCTCTGTGGCCAGCGCACCGTCCAAAATCATCACCGGCCGCTGCGCCAGGAATTCTGCAATGGGGTTACGGATCTGCGGACACCAGGGTTATCTGCGCACGATGGACCGCCCGGGCCCTCGCAGACTACTATAACGCACGATTAATACACGGGCGATCACTCAAGCCCGGCGGGGGTTCGCTGTGGCGATTGCGAACGGGCAGCTCAATAGCCTCAGCGGCGCACGTAGCCCGCTGTCGCGGACACAAGTTACGGGCTTCTGGGCGGCCTGGACCGGCTGGACTCTGGACGGCATGGACTCGTTCATTTACGCCCTGGTGCTGAGCCCGGCGCTGACCGAACTGCTGCCGAAGTCGGGCATGGACGCGTCTCCCGCCAACGTCGGCTTCGTCGGGTCGGTCCTGTTCGCTCTGTTTCTGGTGGGATGGGGACTGGCTTTGATTTGGGGGCCGATCGCCGATCGCTTCGGTCGTACCCGTGTGCTCGCCGTTTCCGTGCTGGTCTACGCGGTGTTCACGGGCGCGGCGGCGCTGTCGCAGAATGTGTGGGAGCTGGGCCTGTTTCGCCTGCTCGCCGGCATCGGTATCGGCGGGGAGTGGGCCTTGGCCGGCACCTATGTCTCCGAAGCCTGGCCCGAGGACCGCCGCAAGATGGGCGCCGGCTACCTGCAGACCGGCTATTACACGGGGTTTTTTCTGGCCGCCGCGCTGAACTTCACCGTCGGCGCGCACTATGGCTGGCGCGCCATGTTCTTGTGCGGCCTGGTGCCCGTGATGCTGGCGCTCTATATCTTCTCCAAAGTAAAGGAACCCGAGCGCTGGGTCAGGACGGCGGCAGCCGGAGTCGCCCGAGCCGTGAGCCCGCTCGCGCAGATTTTCAACGCGCAATATCGCCGCCGCACCATCGTCAACGCCGCACTGCTGACCGTAGCGATTGTCGGCCTGTGGGCCGGAGCGGTGTATGAGCCCACCGCCATCATCACTCTGGCCAAGAAACAAGGCATCGCTGTTGCGACAGCCGTGAAGATTGCCTCGCTCGGCACCGGCCTGTTATCGATCGGCACGATTCTCGGTTGTCTCGTGGTCCCGCCTCTGGCGGAGCGCATCGGCCGCCGCGGAACATTGGCGATCTATTTTCTGGGTATGGCCATCTGCATCGCACTCAGCTTCGGCTGGGCGTTCTACCTGCCCAATGGCCTGGTGCCGTTTATCGCCGTGCTGTTTTTTCTCGGCTTCTTCGGCGGCAATTTCGCCACCTTTAGCCTCTGGCTGCCCGAGCAGTACGCCACCACGGTGCGCGCCACGGCCTTCGCTTTTGCAACTTCCTTCGGTCGCTTCATCGGCGCGGGCGCCAACTTTCTGATCGGCGCGGCGGTGCACCGCTACGGTACCCTGGGCACGCCGGTCGCCGTGACCTCCCTCGCCTTCCTGATCGGATTGCTGCTGATTCCCTGGGCGATGGAAACCAAGGGCATGCGTTTACCCGACTAGGCCTCGCCGCGTCCGATCAGCCGGCGAACGCGTTGTGTCGGGCTACCCTCGAACTTCTGCCGCGATGGTTCAACCAGCGCTCAAACGCTGCCCTGAAGGGTGGCGGCCCAAATTCCGGGCGAATTCCGCAGCGACGATCGGTTCACTGAAATAATAGCCTTGCCCCTCCGGACATCCCTGCTGCCGGAGAAAGTCGAACTGCTCCGATGTTTCCACGCCTTCCGCCACGACCTGCATATCCAAGCTTTTTCCCATGCCGATCACAGCGCGCACGATGCTGGCATCGTCGCTGTCCATGGCGATATCTCGCACGAACGAGCGGTCAATCTTCAAGGTATCGATCGGAAAGCGGCGCAGATGGCTCAAGCTCGCATAGCCGGTGCCGAAATCATCGAGTGCGAGCCGCACGCCCACATCCTTGAGCGCTTCAAGCACTGCCGCGGTGGAGTCGGCATTCTGCAGCAGGAAAGTCTCGGTCAGTTCGAGTTCCAGATCGCTGGGCTCAAGCTTAGCCTGCGTCAGCATCGCGCGCACGCCCGACACGAAGCCCTTGGTGCGCAGTTCCACCGCCGAGATATTGATCGCCATGCGTATCGGCGGCAGTCCGGCATCGCGCCAAGCCCGAGCGCGATTGCAGCATTCCGTCATCACCCAACGTCCGATCGGCACGATAAGACCAGACTCTTCCGCGATTGCCAGGAATTGCCCCGGAAGGATCAGGCCGCGCTCAGGATGACACCAGCGCACCAGCGCCTCGACGCCGACGATGGCGCCGGTCGCCAGATTGATTTTCGACTGATAATGCAACACAAATTGCTCGCGCTCGATGGCGTGCCGCAGGCCATTCTCAAGCAACTGACGCTCGGCGGCACGCGCATTCATGCCTGGTTCGAAGAACTGGAAGGTATTGAAGCCATTGGCCTTGGCGTGGTACATCGCAAGATCTGCGTGCTTCAATAGGGTCTCCGCGTCATTGCCGTCGTCGGGGTAGGTGGCGATTCCAATACTCGCAGTGATGTACAGATCGTGCTCGTCGATGCGCACGGGCACGCTCAGCGCGCTGAGAATCTTTGCCGCGCACCCTTCGGCATCCTGGGAGTGCGCTATTTCCGAGAGCACGATCACGAATTCATCGCCGCCCTGCCGGCTGACGGTGTCTGAGCTGCGCACGCACTGCAATAGCCGCTGCGCAGCATTGCGCAAGACGCGGTCGCCGAAGTCGTGTCCGAGGGTGTCGTTGATGTGCTTGAAACGATCCAAGTCGAGAAATAGCACGGCCAGCTTTTGTTGATTGCGGTGACACAGGGTAATGGCCTGGGCCAGCCGGTCGTCCAACAGCATTCTGTTGGGCAGATCGGTCAGGCCGTCGTGCTGGGCGAGGTGATACATTTTGAGCGATAGCGCTCGCGCCATGCTCACGTCGTGAAATACCATGACTGCGCCGGTCACTTGACCCTGTCGGTCGTGGATAGGCGCGGCGGATTCTTCTATACCCGTCTCCACGCCGTCGCGCCGAATCAGGACACAGTTGGCCTTCAGGTCTACGGTTTTGTTCTCTCGAATAGCAAGAGCCATGGGATTGGGGACGATTTCGCGCGTCGTGACATCGACGATGCGGAGCACTTCCTCAACCGAATGTCCCGCTGCCTCATCCCGCGACCAGCCGGTCATGGTCTCGGCGACGATATTGAGATAGGTGACATTACCCCGTGCATCGATGCTGACAACCGCATCGCCAATAGACTTGAGCGTGACTTGTGCGCGCTCCCTTTCTTCGAATAACGCCTCGGCGATCGCGGAGCGCTCGATCATGCTGCCCAGGGCCTTGTGCAACAGATAACTATCGACGTGTGTCTTTAAGAGGTAATCCTGTGCCCCATGTTGCACAGCCAATTTGGCGACATCTTCATCGCGCGCGGTGCACAGGACCAGGATGGGAATCTGCGGCGCCGCGCGCAGCAGCTGGTCGACGGTTTCGAGGCCCCGGCTATCCGGCAGGAGGAGGTCCACGAGGATTGCCGCCATGCGAGGGCCCATTGGTTGCACCTGCTGCCGCTCGGGTTTCAACTGTTCCAGGGCCTCGGAGCAGCGTCGTACCCAGACGACTTGAAATGGCCCGTCGCCCGAGCTCAGCAACGCCGCGCGAATGGCCTCAGCATCCGCCGGATCGTCTTGGATTAGAAGAACGTTTCGAATCATTGCAGCCTTCGGACCTCGACACAGCCCTACGCCCGATTAGATAGGCTGGTAGCGCCATAATCTGTACGGCATCGAACATTACGCGGTCACCGCGGCAAACGCGCGCGCGATAATGGCGGCGCAGACGCACGAGCGCTCCGCGAGCTTGTTTCGATCGAGCAGTGTGACGCGGCCGCGCACATATTCGATCAGACCGTCGCTCTGCAGAGACATCGCGGCGTGCGTGATGGATACGCGTCGCACGCCCAGCCACTGCGCGATACGCCCCTGTGTGAGGTCGGTCTGTTCGCCGCCGACATGTTCGAAAGCCCGCAATAAGAATCGGCACAGCCGCTGCTCGACCGAGTGGTAGTGGTTGCAGACACCGAGTTGCGATGCCTGTGTGATCAGCGCAAACACGTAGCGCAGCAGCAGATGTTGCAGTGCACTCGCCCGTCGGAACTCCGCCAGCAACGCCGGTGCGGGCAGGCGAAAGGCAGTCCCGCCAATTTGCACGTCCGCCTGGTTATCCAGCTTTTGGACACCCAAAAACAGCGAGATCCCCACCATCCCTTCGCGACCCACGGGCCATGCCGTGGCCATTGCGCCGGCTGTGTCCGCGGCATACAGCAACGAGACCGTGCTGCGGGTGGGAAAGTACGCAAAACTCGGGCGCCCGGTCTGGCGAAACAGCACATCGCCCACGCGCAACGTCGTAGCTTCCAGATCCGGCAGCAGGCGGCAGTACGCTGCCTCGGGTAAGGCAGCAAGCAGGGCATTGTCCCTTGCCGAGGACGGTAAGTCCATCAGTCGGGCTCGAAGTGGATCAAGCAATGGTGTAGGCCGCGATGTGTGTTGCGCTCGCTCTGAGCACCCGCGAATGCGATACCACATTGACCGGGCGCATCTAATCATGCTCGATTTATCTGACATCCAGAATACCGAAGTTCGCACTATAGAGAAATCCCGGGCCCATATAGCTGCGGATCAGTGCAAAGGGCCTGTGGACGGCAGGCAAATCGCTGACGCTTGGATAGGCTTGCTATGATAAGCCCATCACAGCCTGCTGCCGCAGGCTGCTCGATCGCCATCGCGAATAACCCGGAGGATTGGTGCGCTACAATTTATTGGGCCGAACGGGTCTTTACGTCTCGGAACTGTGCCTGGGTACGATGACCTTCGGCGGCAAGGGCCATTGGCAAAACATCGGCCGCCTGCAGCTCGACGATGTCTGCGCTCTGGTCAAGAAGTCGTTTGACGCCGGCATCAACTTCATCGACACCGCCAATGTCTACTCGCTCGGCGAGTCCGAATCCCTGACGGGTCAAGCGATCCAAAAGCTGGGCCTGCCCCGCGACCAGCTGGTGATTGCAACCAAAGCGACGGGGGTCATGAACGAGCTTCCCAACGGTCGCGGTCAGTCGCGCTATCACCTGATGAATGAAGTGGAAGCGAGCCTCAAGCGTCTGCAAATCGATCACATCGATTTGTACCAATTGCATGGATTTGATCCCGTGACTCCCTTGGAGGAGGCGCTGTCGGTTCTCAACGATCTGGTGCGTTCCGGCAAGGTGCGCTACATCGGTCTGTGCAACATGGCCTCCTGGCACATCATGAAGGCGCTGGACATTTCAGATCGGCGTCATTGGGCGCGATTTGAAAGCGTGCAGTCCTATTACACGATTGCCGGGCGTGATCTGGAACGTGAAATTATCCCGTTGGCGCAGGATCAAAGGCTCGGGGTCATGGTCTGGAGCCCGCTTGCGGGCGGGTTATTGAGCGGCAAGTACACCGAGGATGCCAAAGGCCCAGAGGGGGCTCGACGCACGAATTTCGATTTCCCGCTCGTGGACAAGCCGCGAGCCTTCCGCTGCGTCGATGCCATGCGTCCGATCGCGCAAGCGCATCAGGTGTCGGTGGCGCAGGTTGCATTGGCGTGGCTGCTGGCGCGGCCGGCGGTGACCTCGGTCATCATCGGTGCCAAGAGCGTCGAGCAACTCGAGGACAACATCGCCTCGACAAAAGTGCGCTTGACCGACCAAGACCTCAAAGCCCTGGATGCAGTGAGCCAGCTGCCGCCTGAGTATCCGGGTTGGATGCTGGCCATGCAGGGGCAATATCGTGCCAAGCCGCCGTTCAAGGAGTGAGCGCGGTCAGGCGCTTCGGCCGTAGAAGCCGATGTGCGCGGCTATATGAGCGCAGGCAACGCCACCATCGACTCCGCACGCACGCCGCCGGCGAGCTTCTACAGACAGGCGGCTGGCGAGCCCGATGCCAGTTACTACTGGCTCTTTCCAAACATCATGCTCAACCTCTACGAGCGCCAGCTCCAGGTCAATGTCGTGATTCCCGATGGGGTCGAGCACACTGTCGTGCGCTTCGACTGGTTTGCGCTCGATGCCGGAGCGCAGCACGTTCAGGACCCGCACTTCTGCCAGCTGCTGCAATTCACCGAGACTGTGCAGGCCGAAGATGCGGCGATCTGCCAAGCGGTGCAGGGCAACCTGCACTCCAGTGCCTATCGTTCCGGTCCCTATTCACCAGTCCGGGAGACCGGTGTGCAGCTGTTTCACCGCCTGATGTTACCGGGTGGCGAACCATGAGGCGGCCGCACAACCGGATCCTGCGCCAACTGTACGCCCGGCCGCGATTGTTCCTCGCCACGGCGGTGGCCGTCGCGGTCGGTGTTGTGCTGCCGGTCGGAGTGGCCGTCCATCCGGTGACGCGTCTGCTCATCGCCTGGAACGCCGGCACTGTGCTCTATGTGGTGCTGGCCGCGACGATGATGGTTCGCTCTTCGAATCAAGAAATGCGCTACCGCGCGCAGCTTCAGGATGACGGGCAGCTTGCGATCCTTGTGCTCGTCTGCCTGGCGGCGATTGCCAGCCTCGCGGCCATGGCCGGCGAGCTCGCGGTCGTCAAGGACATACACGGCTTCCTCAAGGGTGCGCACATCGCGCTCGCAGGCTGCACCGTGCTCTCATCCTGGGCCTTCATCCAGATGATGTTCGCGCTGCACTACGCACACGATTACTACGCTGCGGCCTGCCATGGGCGCCCGGTCGGGCTGCGCTTTCCCGACGACGACAATCCGTACTATGGCGATTTCTTCTATTTCTCGGCCATCATCGGCACTTCCGGGCAGACTGCCGATGTCGCGTTTGTCACCAAGCCCATGCGTCGCATCGGCTCGCTGCACTGCATCCTGGCCTATCTCTTCAATACGACCGTGCTGGCGTTGGTGATCAATATCGCCGCCAGCCTATTCTGAGTCGCGTTCAGTCACGGTTGTTGCCGCCGCACATAACCCATGTGATGTCACCTGATCGCTTTATGGCAGTGCAGCGCCTCGTGCAGCCGACACAATAAGGGCGTAGCCTGCGGGAGGTCCCTATCTTGGCACGTTGATTGCTTCCCCTATTGCATGCAGACTCCATCGCTTCGCTTTCTCAAGACGTTCCATATCGCTGCCAAGCTCGGCAGCTTCAAAGCCGCCGCCGAAGAGCTGTCTGTCACCGCCTCGGCCGTGAGCCACCAGATCAAGGTGCTGGAAGAGCAACTCGGATTGGCATTGTTCGAACGTGGCCCACGTTCGCTGTCGCTAACCCCCGCCGGTGCGCTATATCTCGAAAACATCGATGCGCTGTTCTCACGGCTCGATTCGGTCACGGAGCAGCTGCGCCGGCGCTTCAGCCGCTTGGTGGTACGCCTGCAGGTGCCGCCGTTCTTCGCCAGCGAGCTGCTGGTTCCGCGGCTCAGCAGCTTCAGTGCGGCACACGGCGACATCGATATTCAGATCGAGACCGATATGACGCCCAACGAGGATCATTCCCCCGACGCGGATGTGTCGATCGTCGTCGGCGCGGGCCAGTGGCCGGATGTGCAAGCGACGCGGCTATTTCCGCAGGCCTTTGTGGCCGCCTGTTCGCCCGAGCTGCTGCGACACACACACATACGCACCGTAGCCGATCTCGCCCACGAGCCACTGATCGCACACAATCAACGACTCGATCTGTGGGATCGCTGGGCGGCCATGTTCGGCATCGAAGCGCTGCGCCCCAAGCAGCTCATTCAGTTCGACAGCATGTCCTCGATTGTGCATGCCGCGGAGCAGGGCGTTGGGATTGCCCTCGTTTCCGCGCCGCTGGCTGCGTCGCGGTTCTCTTCCGGGTCGCTGACCAAAGTGTTCGACGCCGAACTCGCGACCGGCGAATGTTACTACCTGCTGACAAGACCCGATGATGCGCAGCGCGCGGGCGTCCGAGCGCTAATCGGCTGGTTGTTGCAGCAATATGGTGCTGCGAGTTAGAGCCTGTCGCCGGCCGCCGACAGTTTGCGAGCACGCATGAGCAAATGTTGCTCTCGCTCAATTATTCATCATTTGTCCCCGCGCTGGGTAGCGCGGTGAGTCCGCCGGCGGCATTGGATGGCTGCGTCAAGGCGTTCATGGAGTCCCTCGCCAAGCACACAACACCGCTCAAGCTGCGCGAGTCGCACTACCTCAACACGGGTATCAAGTGGGTATCAGCACCCATCGAGGATCCAATCGTGACCGATAACCTCGCCGTTAATCGCGTTGCCAGTGCTGCGCACACCGTTGCTGAAGCTGGCTTGCGCCGGGTTCCGCGCGGCGTTAGAATGAACGTTCATTCATTATTCTAGACTCGGTCCGCCGCGGCAACACGAAAAATCGGGCGCCGCTTGTGTCTGAAGCCTCCTGCTTTGCTGGGTTCAAGGTGTCCCATGCGCCATTTCAAGCCTGACCATAGCTTTCGCCTTGCTGCAGTGCTGGCAGCCGTATCACTGCTGGCCGCCTGCGGCAGCGGTAGCGGCGGTGCGCCGGGCGGCATGCCGGGTGGCGCTGCCCCCCCGCAGGTCACCGTGGTCACGTTGAAGGCGGAGCCCGTGACTTTGACGCGCGAATTCCCCGGCCGCACCAACGCTTATCTGGTTGCCGAAGTGCGACCGCAGGTCAGCGGTATCGTCAAGCAGCGGCTATTCACCGAAGGCGCGATGGTCAAGGCCGGGCAACCGCTGTATGAGCTCGATGACGCGATCTACCGCGCCCAGTACAACAGCGCCCAGGCCTCGCTGCAGAAGGCCCAGGCGACCTTGCAGGCGGCGCGCCTGGCGGCCGACCGCTCGCGCGATCTGGTCAAGATCGACGCCGTCAGCGCGCAGGACAACGACAACGCCATCGCAGCCTTCGGTCAGGCGCAAGCCGACGTGGCCGCCGGGCAGGCGGCAGTCACCAACAGCGCCGTGAATCTGGCCTACTCGCATATCGTCGCACCGATCAGCGGACGCATCGGCAAGTCCGCGGTGACGCAGGGCGCCCTGGTCACGGCCGATCAGGCGACGGCCATGGCGACGATCCAGCAGCTCGATCCGATCTACGTCGACGTCAATCAGGCCAGCAGCGAGTGGTTGCACCTCAAACAGGAGATCGACAGTGGGCGTGCGCAGTCGGGTGGCGCCGACTCGCCGGCGAAAATTGTGCTGGCCGACGGTCGCGCCTACGAGCACGAGGGCAAATTGCAGTTCGCCGATGTGACGGTGGATCCGACCACCGGTGATTTCCTGTTACGCGCTATCGTACCCAATCCCAACGGCGTGCTGCTGCCCGGCATGTATGTGCGCGCGCTGCTCAATGAAGGCGTGCTGCCGCACGGCGTGCTCGCGCCGCAGCAGGGCATCACGCACGATCCAAAGGGCAACGCCAGCGCCTTGATCGTGAACAAGGATGGCAAAGTCGAGCCGCGCATCGTGCAAGCTACGCGCACGGTCGGCAATCAGTGGCTCATCGATGAGGGGTTGGTCGCTGGCGATCGCCTGATCGTTGAAGGCGTGCAGAAGGTGCAGCCGGGCATGGCCGTCAAGGCGGTCGAGGCGAGCGGCCCCTCCGGCATGGCTGAGGGCGGCGTGGCGCCCGGGACTGCAGCGGCCGACGCGCCAGGCACGGCGAATACCACCAGCAGCGCCCGATAGCTCAAGGGCGAAGGTATGTCACGCTTCTTCATCGACCGCCCCATTTTCGCCTGGGTCGTCGCGCTCATCATCATGCTGACCGGGCTGCTCTCGATCACGCGGCTGCCAATTGCGCGCTATCCGAACATCGCGCCGCCGTCCGTGGAGATCACTGCCTCGTATCCGGGCGCCTCGGCCCAGACGGTCGAGGATTCGGTCACGCAGATCATCGAGCAGAACATGACCGGCCTCGACGGACTGATCTACATGGCGTCGACCAGCGACAACGCCGGCAACGTTTCGATCGTCCTGACCTTCGCCAGCGGCACGAATCCGGATACGGCGCAGGTGCAGGTGCAGAACAAGCTGCAGCAGGCGACGCCGCTGCTGCCGCAGATCGTGCAATTGCAGGGCATCAGCGTCAATAAGATCAACAGCAGCTTCCTGGTCGCGGTCGGGTTCGTGTCGGAAGACGGCAGCATGAGCGCCGGCGATATCGGCGACTATGTAGCGACCAATGTGGTCGATTCCATGAGCCGCGTCGAAGGGGTCGGCAGCGTACAACTGTTTGGCGCCAAGTATGCGATGCGCATCTGGCTCGATCCAGACAAACTCAATGGCTATGCCCTGACCCCGGCGGACGTGATCGCGGCGGTGCAGGCTCAGAATGCGCAGATCTCGATCGGCCAGCTCGGCGACACCCCGTCGGTGCCCGGCGCGCAGCTCAACGCGACCGTCACGGCACTCGGCCGGCTGCAGACGCCCGAGCAGTTCGGCAACATCGTTCTGCGCAGCAACAGCGACGGCTCGACGCTGCGCTTGCGCGATGTGGCGCGCGTGGAGCTCGGGCTAGCCTCCTACGACTTCTCGGCGAGATACAACGGCAAGCCGGCATCGGGTATGGGAATCCAGCTGGCCACCGGTGCCAATGCCCTGCGCACCGTGCAGGGCGTTTCCAAGCTGCTCACGGCAATCGAGCCGCGACTGCCGCGCGGACTCAAACCAGTCAATGCGCTGGACACGACCCCTTATGTGCGCAAGTCGATCAAGGAAGTCGTGAAGACGCTGGTCGAGGCCATCGCGCTGGTGTTCCTGGTGATGCTGGTTTTCCTGCAGGACATTCGCGCCACGCTGATCCCAACGATTGCGGTGCCGGTGGTGCTGCTGGGTACCTTTGCGGCGCTCAATGTGGCCGGTTTCTCGATCAATATGCTCACGATGTTTGCAGTCGTACTCGCCATCGGCCTGCTGGTCGATGATGCCATCGTCGTGGTCGAGAACGTCGAACGGCTGATGAGCGAAGAGGGCCTGTCGCCGGTCGAGGCGACGCGACGCTCCATGGACCAGATCACGGGCGCACTGATCGGTATTGCGACCGTGCTGTCGGCCGTATTCATCCCGATGGCGTTTCTGGCCGGTTCCACCGGCGTCATCTATCGCCAGTTCTCGATCACGATCGTCTCGGCCATGATCCTGTCGGTGATCGTGGCGATCGTGCTCACCCCGGCGCTGTGCGCGACGCTGCTCAAGCCAGTCAAGAAAGGCGACCATGGCTCCAACAAGGGCTTTTTTCGCTGGTTCAACCGCATCTTCGACCGCAGCAGTCGGCGCTACCAGGGCATCGTAGGACGACTGATTGCGCGCCCCTGGCCGTACATGCTGGTCTACTTGGCGTTGGCCTCGCTCATGGGCCTGCTGTTCCTGCGCCTGCCCACCGCGTTTCTGCCCGACGAGGACCAGGGCTACCTGTTCACGCTGGTGCAGGCCCCCGTCGGTGCAACCCAGGCGCGGACCATGCGGGCTCTGGATCAGGTGCAGGATTTTTTCCTCAATCAGGAGAAAGCCGCGGTTGAGTCGATTTTCACCGTGGCCGGTTTCAGTTTCAGCGGTGGCGGGCAGAATTCGGGCATTGGCTTTGTGCTGCTCAAGGATTGGGACGAGCGCAAATCCCCGGCCCTGGGTGTCCAGGCGCTGCAGGGCCGCGCCTACCGCGGTCTGTCCCAGATCAAGGACGCGCTGGCCTTCGCGTTCGCGCCGCCGCCGGTCGATTCGCTCGGCAATTCGGCCGGTTTCGATTTTTATCTGAAGGACAACAATGGCCAGGGCCACGATGCTCTGACCGTGGCCCGCAATCAGTTCCTGTACATGGCCTCCAAGGACAAGCTGCTCGCCAATGTCAGGCCCAACGGTCAGGAAGACGCGCCGCAGTTCCGGCTCGATATCGATGCCCAGAAGGCCAGCTCGCTCGGGCTGTCGATGAACGATGTCGATACCACGCTGGCGGTCGCCTGGGGGGGGCGCTACATCGATGATTTCATCGATCGCGGGCGCGTCAAGCACGTGATCCTGCAGGCCGACGCGCCGTTTCGGATGGTGCCCGAGGACTTTGGCCGCTGGTACGTGCGCAACAGCCAGGGGCACATGGTGTCGACAGCGTCCTTTACGAACTCCCATTGGGAATACGGCTCGCCGCGGCTCGAGCGCTTCAACGGCGTCTCGGCCAAGGATATCAACGGTGAGGCGGCGCCCGGCGTGAGTTCGGGCGATGCGATGAAGGAAATCGAGAAACTGGTGGCCAAGCTGCCGCCCGGATTTTCGATCGACTGGACCGGGGAATCCTACCAGGAACGCGCGGCCGGCGCGCAGACGCCGATGCTCTACACGCTGTCGCTGATTGTCGTGTTTCTGTGTCTTGCGGCGCTCTATGAGAGCTGGTCGATTCCCACGGCCATCCTGCTTGCGGTCCCGCTTGGAGTCATCGGTGCCGTGCTCGCCACGACGGTGCGGGGTCTGGAGCGCGACATTTATTTTCAGGTCGCGATGCTCACGACCATCGGGCTCGCCAGCAAGAACGCGATCCTGATCGTCGAATTTGCGAAAGAGAATGTCGAGCACGGCATGGACGTCCTTGAAGCGACGATGCATGCCGTGCGCGATCGCCTGCGGCCGATCCTGATGACCTCGCTAGCCTTCGGCCTTGGCGTGCTACCCCTGGCGGTGGCGACGGGTGCCGGTGCCGGCGCCCAGCGGGCGATCGGTACCGGTGTGTTCGGCGGCATGCTCGCCGGCACATTCCTCGGTATCTTCTTTATTCCGGTGTTCTTCGTCGTGGTGCAGCGAGTGTTCCACAGCCTGCCCGATGAGCCGGCTGGACCGCAAGCCGGAGGCACTCATGGCGCATGAGCACAGGCGCTCGAGCCGCCTAGGAGTGATGTCGGCGCTGCTCGGCGTGGCTTGGCTTTGCCTCGCGTGCGCCTGCACGATGGAGCCACGCTATCGCGCGCCGGCGATGCCAGTGCCGGATCAGTGGCCGATTCCAGCCACGACGCCCGAGGCAGCGCCGGTTGCGCCGGACGCCAACACGGTGGCGGCCCGCGACATCGGCTGGCGCGACTTTTTCGTCGACGCGAATCTGCAGCGGCTGATCGCCGCGGCACTCGCGAACAACCGCGATCTGCGCGTGGCGGTGTTGAACATCGAGCGTGCGCGCGCGCAATATCGAATTCAGCGCGCCGCCGAATTGCCCTCGATTGACGCCACGGGCAGCTTCACCCGCGAAAAGCTGCCGCCTTCGTTGACCTTCGGCACGACCTCGTTTACCGGCAATATCTTCCAAGCCGGCGTCGGCATCTCCGCCTTCGAGGTCGATCTGTTCGGCCGCGTACGCAGCCTCACGCACGCCGCGCTCGAGCAATACCTGGCGCAGGAGCAGGCGCGCCGCAGCGCGCAGCTGAGCCTGATTGCTGAAGTTGCCAATGCCTATTTGACGCTCGCGTCGGATCGGGAACTGCAGCGCCTGGCCCAGCAGACACTGCAGAGCCAGGAGGCTTCCTTCGAGCTCTCGCAGAAGAGTCATACGGCCGGCACGACCTCCGGCCTCGATCTGGCGCAGGCACAGACCACGGTCGAGCAGGCGCGTGCGGACGCGGCTCGGTACGAGGGCAACGTCGCACAAGACATCGACGCCCTGACGCTGCTGGTGGGCGCAGCGGTGGATCCGGCCTGGCTGCCCGAGCAGTTTGATTCGAAGACCATGGGACTCGATGCGCTGCCGGCGGGTTTACCCTCGGGCGTATTGCTGCGTCGGCCCGACGTACTCGAGGCCGAACACACGCTGCGTGCGGCCAATGGCAACATCGGCGCTGCACGCGCCGCATTCTTCCCGGAGATCAGTCTTACGGCGAATATCGGCTCGGCGAGCGAGCAACTGGCGAGCCTGTTCAAGGCCGGTACCGGAGCATGGACTTTCATGCCGCAGGCGACACTACCGCTCTTCCATGGCGGGCAGCTGCGGGGCAATCTCGCGGTGGCGCATGTCGATCAAAAGATCGCGTTGGCGCAGTATGAGAAGGCGATCGAGTCCGGCTTTCGCGAAGTCGCCGATGCGCTGGCACTGACGGCGACTCTGAACCGCCAGCGCGCGGCCCAGGAAGCTCTGGTCGCCGCGACCTCTCGCGCCTACGATCTCTCGCAGCAGCGCTACAAGGCGGGTCGGGACAGCTACCTCGTTGTGCTCGATTCCCAGCGCAGCAATTACGCGGCACAGCAGGGACTGATCGCCACGCGGCTGGCCGAGCAAAGCAATCGTGTAGGCCTTTACGAGGCCCTCGGCGGCGGCTGGCGCGAGCAGAGCCAGAGCCCATGAGCTCGGGCTCCATGAACAAGGGCAACGCTGTGCCGCGAGCGGAGACGGCAAGCCCACAGGCGGCGATCGCCAAAGCGCGCGCCGCTCGCCAGCGCGAGCGCATACTCGATGCGGCTGAGCTGTGCTTCATCCAGAGTGGATTTCATGCCGCAAGCATGGCGCACATCGCGAAAACTGCCGGCATGAGCGCCGGGCTCATCTACCGTTATTTCGACAGCAAGAGCGCCATCGTCAAGGCGATCATTGAGCGCCATCTCGAATCCGACCAGGCACAGATGGTCGGACAGCTCAACAGCGCCGGGGATGCGAGCCGATGCATTCTGCAGATCTTCGAGAGCTGGCGCCGCCGCGACGATCCCAAGATGAACCCCGTCCTGATGCTCGAGCTCGCCGCCGAGTCGACCCGGGATCCGGAGATCGCGCGCGCCGTGCGCAGCAAGGATCAGGCGATGGGCGAGCGCCTCATGCAGGCGGTGCGCCGCAGTGCGAAGTTGCAAGGCGTTAAGCTCACGCCGGCCGCGGCGCGCAGCCGTGCGGTGATGCTGCAATGTCTGGTGGAGGGGCTGGCCTTGCGCGTGGTGCGCGATCCGGCGCTTCAGCGCAGCACCTTGAAGCCCGCACTGGACGCGATCATCGCCGTATTGATGAGCTGAAACGGTGGACGCTTTTGCCAAGGCGCTGATCCTCTGGCATGCCGGCCATGGGCGGCACGATCTCCCCTGGCAGCACGATCGCACGCCCTACCGCGTCTGGATCTCCGAGATCATGCTGCAGCAGACGCAGGTATCGACGGTGATCGACTACTACCAGCGTTTCATGCGGCGCTTTGCCGATGTCGCATCGTTGGCGGCCGCGCCGCTCGATGAGGTCCTGCATCTGTGGTCGGGACTCGGATATTACTCGCGCGCACGCAACCTGCAGCGCGCCGCCCAGCGTATCGTCAGCGACTTCGGCGGCCAGCTACCCGAAGAGCACGAGCGGCTCGCGCAGCTGCCTGGCATTGGCCGCTCGACCGCCGCGGCCATTCTGGCCTTGGCTCGCGGCCGTCGTGAGGCGATTCTCGACGGCAACGTCAAGCGCGTGCTCGCGCGTTACTTCGGCATTGAGGGCGCGCCTAGCGAGCGCACGACCGAGCGCGCCCTATGGGATCGCGCCGAGCAGTGCACGCCCTGGACGGACGTCGCCGTTTACACGCAGGCCATCATGGATTTCGGCGCGACGCTGTGTACCCGCCGTCGACCCTTGTGTCCGCAGTGCCCGGTGCGGGCCGATTGTGTGGCGTATCGTGCGGGCCGCGTGCATGAGCTGCCCACGCCGCGCGAGCGTGCCGCGCGCCCCGTACGCGGCGTAGTCATGCTGTTGGCAATGCGCGAGAACGGCGAGGTGTTGCTGCAGCGCCGGCCTGCGCAAGGGATCTGGGGCGGATTGTGGACGCCGCCGGAATTCGACAGCCTGGAGGCGGCCGAGCGGTATTGCAGCACGACGCTGCGCAGCGTGCAGCTCGAGGCCACGCCGCTACCGGTGCTGCGGCACGCCTTTACACACTTCGAGCTGCAGATCACGCCGGTGCGCGCGCGCTGCGCTGGTCTCGCCATGGTGAAGGAAGGCGCCGAGGTGCTCTGGTATAACGCGCGCGAGCCGGCGCGCATCGGATTGCCGGCGCCAATTGCCGCGCTGTTGTCCACCTCAGGAAACCTCAACCCATGAGCCGTAGCGTGCACTGCGTCCTTCTCCAACGCGACGCGCCCGGGCTCGATCGCGCGCCTTATCCCGGGGCGCTCGGCCAGCGTATCTTCGAGCACGTCTCCAAGGAAGCTTGGGAGCGCTGGCGAGCGCACCAGATCATGCTTCTCAACGAGTACCGCCTGACGCCGGTCGACCCCAAGGCACGAAAGTTTCTCGAGACCGAGATGGAGAAGTTCTTTTTCGGCACCGGATCGGCCAAACCCGGGGAATTTGTCGAGCCCGGCCGCAGTTAAGGACTGCCCAGGGCGCGACCCGGCCCATTCGAGGGTTGACGCTCAAGCCACCGGACCGGTCTAATACGGGCCCCTCGAGTCAGCGGCCAGGTAGCTCAGTTGGTAGAGCAGCGGACTGAAAATCCGCGTGTCGGTGGTTCAATTCCACCCCTGGCCACCATAAATTAAATCAAGAAGTTACATCGGACGACACGGGTTCCATGTCCAATACTGACGCAAGCGTCCAATATTTTGGTCCGCTGTTCGCTCGACCAATCGGTTCTCGTTGCGCGACTGGGACTGTCGTGTTGCGGCTAATTCCCGTCGTTGGCGGTTCTGAAATAACCGCCGTGAAGCGGCCGCTCGCCGCAGGCGGTTCAGTCCCGGCCAATCGAACCGAGGTCACGACAGTCGGCACAAGTTGACTGATCGTGACCGACGAGAGTAAAAAACAATAGTAGCGCGGACCCGGCGGAATCACCGGTCACGTTCGGCAGGAATCGCTGGTCATCTGCAGCGGGATACGCAAGTGGGGGAACAAGCAGGTGTGTGGCTGCATTGACCCCCAACCTTGCTACCACGCAAGAAAATATGCGGTAAAGGCTACTTCTTTAATCAATCGGCCTTTCGGTTTCCAAAGGATCCGCTACTAACCAAGGAGGCTAGCATGAAACGATTCACCTTGATTTCCATGGTGCTGATGGCCGTCTTTGCGGCATTCGTAGCACCAGCTGTTGCGCAGCATGAGCATGAGCACCCCGCAGGCGACCCTGACAAACTCGGCAAAGTGAATTTTCCGATCTCCTGCGACCCGGCGCTACAGGCGCAATTCAGTAGTGCCGTCGCTATGCTCCATTCTTTTTGGTACGAGAAAGCCAGCGATATGTTTGCTACTCTGGCCGAGAAGGATCCCACATGCGGCATGGCCTACTGGGGGATTGCCATGACGCACTACCATCCCATCTGGGAAGCACCCGGTCCGGCCGATCTGAAAGCAGGTGTGGCGGCCGTGGAGAAAGCACAGGCAGTCGGCGCCAAATCCCAGCGCGAACGCGACTACATTGCCGCCATCGAGACGTTTTATAAGGACAGCGACAAACTTGAACATCGCACCCGGGCCCTGGCTTATGAAGGGGCAATGGAGCAACTGCATGCGCGTTATCCCGATGACCGCGAGGCGGCCGTTTTTTATGCCCTCGCTTTGCTCGCGACTGCGCCTCCCGCCGACAAGACGTACGTGAATCAAAGAAAGGCAGGCGCAATCCTCGAACCGATTTTTGTCGAGCAGCCAGAGCACCCGGGAGCGGCCCACTACATCATCCACGCATACGATTACCCACCGCTCGCGGACAGGGCTTTGCAGGCGGCGCGGCGCTACGCCAAGATCGCACCGGATTCGCCGCACGCGCTGCACATGCCGTCGCACATTTTCACCCGACTTGGCCTGTGGGACGAGTCAATTGATTCCAATCTGGCTTCCGTGGCATCGGCCGAGAG